>Ga0129315_1000007_pt1 | contig 276461 bp, 240 predicted proteins | sample Cm827metagenome_FD_94432 | JGI IMG/M metagenome (GOLD analysis project Ga0129315, IMG submission 94432) | Eastern black-and-white colobus group fecal microbial communities from Wisconsin, USA - Cm827 metagenome | ecosystem: Host-associated > Mammals > Digestive system > Large intestine > Fecal...
AGGTCCTGTCTGCTCTCTCGAAGCAGCTTATTTATTATATCAGGCAAGCGCAAGTTTGTCAAGCACTTTTTTGATTTTTCTTTAAGCCGCTCGGTTGAGCCGCTGTCGTTCGTGACAGCTTTGATATATTACCATGGTTTGGAGTGATTGTCAACACTTTTCTTGCATTTTTTTGGGGTTTCTTATTTCCACTTTGAATATGGCTATAAAAAGGATGAGTATTGCCGCAAAGGCACCTCTTTTATGTTATATTTTTACCTTATATAAATAATATAAATAAAGCAAAGTCTATTTCATATGATAAGTCAGGTCGGCCTCCGTTTCCGGCTGCAGCCATGAGATGCCGCCTCATCCGGCCCTTTGGGCCGCCTTCCCCTCAAGGGGAAGGCTTTGATTTCATCGTCCTTACCCCTGCAGCAGCATTGCGCGCAGCTTGCTTAGAAGTTTTCTCTCTCGGCGCGAAATTTGCACCTGGGTCGTGCCGAGCACTGCAGCGGTCTCGCTTTGCGTTTTTCCTCGATAAAAGCGCAGGGTCAGCAGCAGGCGATCTTTCTCTGGAAGAGCCTGCATTGCTTCGGCAAGCCCGATTCGATCCGCCAGCTCTTCTTCCGGCGAGTCCACCGGGATGTCCCACTCCCGGGCATCCTCTTCTTCCCCTGCAGGCGTCAGGCTGAGCGCCGGTTGGCCTGCCCGGATTGCCAACGCGATCTGCTCCGGTTTGGCGTTCAGTTGCTGGGCCAGCTGGCTCACGGTTGGTTCACAGCCCTGCGTTTTCAAAAAGCGCTCCCGGCAGGCGTTGATTTTCAGCCCCAGTTCTTTGGTGGAGCGGCTCACCTTCACGGTGCCGCCGTCCCGGAACAGCTTTCGGATCTCCCCCAGTATCACCGGAACTGCATAGGTAGAAAAGCAAAGGCCGCGGCTGTCGTCAAACCCATCGTAGGCCTTCACCAGCCCCACGCATCCAGCCGCGTACAGGTCGTCGTACTCGATTCCTCTCCCCCGAAAACGCCCGGCGCAGGCATGTGCCAGCCCCAGATTTTCCTCAATGAACTGCTCCCGCGGGCCCAATTTGACCGTCATGACCGATCCCTCCTTTATAGTATGTATAAAAGAGAGTCGCTCACTCCTTCACCGAAAGCTGCTTTTTCAGGATCACCTTCGTACCTTTGCCGGGCTTGGAGCGCACCTGTACCCCGTCCATAAAGCTTTGCATCACCGCGAAGCCAAGGCCCGCCCGCTCTTCCGGATTGCCGGTGGTGAAGAGCGGCTCCATGGCGCGGTCCACGTCCAGGATGCCCACGCCTTTGTCCGCCACCGTAATTTTTACCAGCCCGTTCTCGTAGAGAGCCACGGTCAGAGTAATCACACCCAGCCCGCCGGGGTATGCATGAACGATGCAGTTGGTCACCGCTTCCGATACCGCCGTCTTGATGTCCGCCAGCTGTGGCACGGTGGGGTCTGCCTGAGCAAGAAACGCCGCCAGCGCCCCGCGGGCAAAGCTCTCGTTGACACTGCGGGATAAAAACACAAAGCGTGCCGTATTGATGGGCTTCATCATGCCTGTCCTCCTTTTTGATAGGCCACCCGGGCCAGCTGCAGCATTCGCTCCACAGCAGTCGGCGGATGCTGCACCACCAGTTTGCCCTCCAGCTGCATCATGCGGCGCTGCCGGCCAAGAATCAGCCCGACGCCGGAAGAATCCATAAAACTGACCCCGCCAAAATCCAGGACCAGAACGCGCGGCAGCTGACGCAGGGTCGTCTCGTCAATGCGCTGCCGCAGTATCTGCGCGGTGTGATGGTCAATTTCTCCGCTCAGATACGCCACCAGCACCTCTCCGGCGCTTTGAAATGTCACATCCGCCATATTGTTTTCTCCCTTCCCGACGGGATTCATCCCGCCTGTTTTCAGGCGTTTGGGTCCACGGCAAACAACAAAACCCGTACACCGATGGTTTCAACACCAGTGTACGGGTTTTTCGTTGCAAATGCTGCCGCAGTGTGTCGTTGATGCGGCGGGTCAGTGGCGGCCGGTTCCTTTTTCCATCAGATAGGTGGCTTTCAGGTCGGCCATATGCAGTTTGACCGCAATGGGGTAGGCGTCATACGCCTGGCTGATGGCAAAACAGCCGCCCTTTGCGGCATCGTCAAAGCCGCCCATGTGCCAGCGAATGGCCACCGCCTCCGCCGTTTTGAGTTTCATGAACCGCTCAATGAGAAACACGCTCTTCTCGCCGTGGCCATAGGGGAATGCGTCCTCCACGGTAAAGGTCGGCACACGCTCCCACTGGCCGGCCTCGTTTTTCACATTGCGGAAGCCCGGCTTGTAATAGTTTGCCTTGCACAAATCATGCAGCAGCGCACAGATGGCAAAGCTCTCGGGGCTGTCGCCCTCTTCCAGCTGTTCCATCAGCGCGTGGTATACGTTCAGGCTGTGCATCACAAGCCCTTCCGCACAGGCGCCGTGGAACCGGGTGGAGGCCGGAGCGGTAAAAAAATCCGTTCCTTCCATCCAGGTCAGCAGCTTTTCAGAGCCAGGGCGGGCGATCTGGCTGCGGAATATCTCACAGAATTCCTCTTTGTAGCCCATTACAGCTCCATATCCTCCAGAATGCCCTTGAGGATGGCCAGCTCGTCATGGGTCAGACTGATGCCCTTGCCCATCTTGACCCCGTCGGGCGCCCAGTCGCGGATGTCATACTTCGGCTCGCGGCCGTTCCAGCTGACCATATTCAGCTGGCGCTCCCAGCCGTTGGGGTTCTGCGAAAGCACCGCAATGCGTTCCGTGATCTCGTATTTGAATTCTGCCATGGATGGCACCTTCCTTTTCATTAGTCTGGGTACATTCTAATGGTTTGAATTGGAAAATGCAAGCCCTTCCGGCAGAACGAATCCTGCTCTTGCCACATCCCGGCCCGATTGTTTCCCTGTGGCGTTTCTGTCCAGCTCAATGAATGAATCTCTGGCGGTCATCCCGCAGATTTTCCACCGCGCGGGGCGTTTCCACCCAGCCGTCCACGCCGGTTGCCGCCTGAACATCCATATAATACATCAACCCCCGCAGGCTGCCGCCCAGCATGGCGCGGGCCGCCGCCTGCTGGCTGGGCAAGCAATGGCAGAGCGTCTGCCGGCTCACCGCCCCGGGGGCCGCCTTGCCCGCCGGGTGGTTGACCAGCGGCGGCAGCGGATCGCGGGGCAAACTCTCCGTTTTTTCCGGCACGGTGTTTTCATTCCGGTTCAAATGCTGTTTCATATCAGTCGCCTCCTGGCCACAGCTTGCCCCAAACAAGCCTTTGCTATACGCCAAAAAATACGTCTGATTATCGCCTGTTTTTTCAAAATCTAAAATTTTATCAGAAAATCAGTTGACAAAGCCGTTCTCCCGCGCTATAATAGGCAACGTTGAGAGCACAACAGCTTCTCACACATCCAAATATTGGGGATTTGCATAGTGGCAGTGCGGTAGACTCTGACTCTACTTGTGGTGGTTCGATTCCATCATCCCCAACCAAAATTGCAGCAGCACCCGATTGCTGCTGCAATTTTTTCATCGGGGTGTAGCGCAGTTGGTAGCGCGCCTGGTTCGGGACTAGGAAGCCGTGGGTTCAAATCCCGTCACTCCGACCATAGACCTGTGACAGTGTCGCAGGTCTATTTTTTGTTTCAAGCTGTTTTGCAATTTGCAGCCGCATAAGCAAACTCCCACCCTGCACCTCAGTGCAGGGTGGGAGTTTTTTCAATTTAGTCCGCGTTTCACGCAGCAGGCCGTTCACACGCTCAGGTTCAAGCGGTCTCATCCTCTTCAATGTAATGGAATTCCACCTGATATTCCGTTCCGGTGGCTTTGGCCAGGCTGTTCACGTAGTTTCTCAGCAGGTCCTCCACCCTTGTCTGGGCCAGATCCAGCATATCGCCGTCGGCCTCCACCGTCTGCTGTAGCTTATTCTGTGCTTCCTTAAATGCACGCACCTCGTCCTCCGCCGTCACAGGGGCAGAGTCCTTATCCACAATGTAGGAATCCGGGCTGAGCGAATCTCCGTTCACCTTGCACCTAAGCACCTCTGCCTTGGGCAGGGTGACCTTCACCACATCGCTCTGAAGTTCCATGCTCACCTGATTCACATCGATTCCAAGAACCGCGGTGGCCGAATATTCCACCCAGAAGCGCTTGTCCTTCGTCATCCAGAGAAATTTCGATGCATCCTTTTGTTCAAATTTCGCAAGGTTGTGGTAATCGCATTCCAGCACCGCCAGCTGGCAGATCGCCTTCATCTGCTCCTCCTGCGGAACCGGAAGCACCGGCGCCTCTGCCTTGCCGCAGGCGGTGGTCAAAAGCAGCAGGGCCGTCATGCAGGCTGCCGCTACACTCTGTTTTTTCATCGCGCTCACCTCATTCCACCACCAGCGTGTATTCCGGGTACAGCTGCTCGATCAGCGGGCGGGTCAGGGCTTCCACCGCATTCACCGCATTCTCTCGGGCAAGTTCCAAAATTGCCTCGCTGCTGCTGCACTCACGGTCTGCATCCTCCTGGCAGGCTTTGTAGGCCCGCTCGGTCACGCCGGACGTATTGGCTTTTTTGCTGTTGAACATAAAATCCAGTGAGGCCATATCCACATCTGCATCCATGTAATAGGCATCCGGGACCCGGATCGTCACCGTCTTGCTGGCCTCATCGATCTCCGGCTGCAAATTGGCAAAGTCCACCCCGGCCTGTACCTTCGCTTCATAGGCGACGTAATAGTCCAGCTTGTCGGGATTTTTTTCGTTCATCACCTCGGCCACGCCGTTGTAGGTGGAGGTAACCGTGGAAAGATCGCTCACCGGGATCATATCGGTCAGCGTTGAAACGGTCAGCACCTGCGCCTCCGGCTTTTTCCGGTGCTCGTTCACCCGCAGGGCCACCAGCACCGCCACAGCCGCTGCCAGCACCACGATCAGAATCATCATCCACTTGCGGAGCTTTCGATCCAGCGTTCTGCCGAATGCCCCCAACCAGTCTTTGCTCATCGCTGCTTCTCCTTTTATAAAAAGCCCAAAAGCGGTTTTTCTGCGTTGGGGTTCATTATACTGCTTCCGACCGTATCCCGCAAGATGGCTGCCTTTCCATCATTTTTCCTGCATTTTACCCAGCCTTCACCCACTGTGTACACAAATCGGTTGACAAAATTTCGTTTGGGGCATACTCTCTTATTTGTAAAGGAAATTGCGCGAGCGGGGCTGTCCGTATGCCCGCACCGCACTTGCAAAGAGGGGTTAGAAGGTATGAAAAAACGTGTAGGCATCCTTACTTCCGGCGGCGACTGCCCCGGCCTGAACGCCACCCTGCGCGGCGTGGCCAAGGCGCTGTATGAGCGCATGGGCGATAATGTGGAAATCGTAGGCATCTCCAACGGCTATTACGGCCTGATCAACGGCGATGCGCGGGTGATGCAGCCGGATGAATTCTCCGGCATTCTGACAGTGGGCGGCACCATCCTCGGCACCAAGCGCACCCCCTTCAAGCTGATGCGTGTGGTGGGGGACGACCAGGTGGACAAGGTCGCCGCCATGAAGAAGAATTATAAGGACCTGAAGCTGGACTGCCTGCTCACCCTGGGCGGCAACGGCACCCACAAAACTGCCAACCTGCTCAGCGAGGAGGGGCTGAACATCATCGGCCTACCCAAGACCATTGACAACGACATTTACGGCACCGACGTGACCTTCGGCTTCCACACCGCCGTGGACATTGCCACCGAGGTGATCGACCGGGTTCACACCACCGCCGGCAGTCACAGCCGCGTGATGGTGGTGGAGTTGATGGGCAACAAGGCCGGTTGGCTGACCCTGTACGCCGGCATTGCCGGCGGCGCGGACATCATCCTGATTCCCGAGCTGCCCTATTCCATCGACCATGTGTGCGCCGCCGTGGAAAAGCGCGCACAAAAGGGCAAGAACTTCTCCATTCTGGCGGTGGCCGAGGGTGTGTATGACGTGGAGGAAGCCCGCATGAAGAAGAAGGAGCGGGCTGCCCGCCGGGCTGCCGCCAGTGAAACCACCGCCACCAACCGCATTGCCCGGCAGATCGAACAAATGACCGGCTTTGAAACCCGCGTCTGCGTGCCCGGCCATATGCAGCGGGGCGGCTCTCCCTCCGCCTACGACCGGGTGCTGGCCACCCAGTTCGGCACCTACGCCGCCAAACTGGTGGAAGCGGAGCGCTTCGGCGTGACCGTGGCCATGAAGAACGGCCATGTGTGCGAGAACGCCCTCAGCGAGATCGCCGGTAAGAGCCGCCTTGTGCCTGAAAGCCACGATATGCTGGCCGTGGCCCGCCGCATGGGCATCAGCCTGGGCTGACCGTTTTTTCAGCACAGCTGCCGGGGTGAGCGACCGATGAACCCAAACGGTCATGCCCGCCCCGGCTTTTTGTGTATGATTTTGTCATCGAAACACATTTTCCAGTCTTTTCAACACGAGGAACCCATTCATGCTGTTTTCCAGCCTTGTCTTTCTCTGGCTTTTTCTGCCGCTGGTTCTGATTTTATACCGCCTGCTGCCGGCCCCCTGCAAAAACGCGCTGCTGCTGGCGGCCAGCCTGCTGTTCTACGCCTGGGGCGAGCCGAAGTACATCCTGCTCATGCTCGGCTCCATCACCCTGAATTATCTGGGCGGCCTGCTTCTTGCCCGGCTGTGCGGCCGGGCCAAAACCGCCGCGCTGGTGCTGGTGGTGGCGGCCAACCTGGCCCTGCTGGGGTACTACAAGTATTACAGCTTCGCCGGGGACACTCTGGCCGCCCTGCTGCACCGCCAGGTGCTGCCGGTGCGCGAAATCGCCCTGCCGTTGGGCATCAGTTTCTACACCTTCCAGGCCATGAGCTACATCATCGACCTGTACCGCGGCAGCATCCGGCTGCAGAAAAACTGGTTTTTGCTGGCGCTGTACATCAGCTTCTTCCCCCAGCTGGTGGCCGGGCCGATCGTGCGCTACAGCGAGGTGGAAGCCCAGCTGCGCAGCCGCACCGCCGACCTGACCGGCTTTTGCTACGGCATCAAGCGCTTTCTGTACGGTCTCTCCAAAAAGGTGATCCTCTCCAACTGCTTTGCCGCCCGGGCGGATGAGGTGTTCGGCCTTTCGCCGGAGCTGGTGAGCACCCCGCTGGCCTGGCTGGGGGCGCTGTACTACACCCTGCAGATCTACTACGACTTCTCCGGCTACTCCGATATGGCCATCGGGCTGGGGGCCATGTTCGGGTTCACCTTCCCGGAAAACTTCAACTACCCCTATCTCTCCAAAACCGTCAGCGAGTTCTGGCGGCGCTGGCACATGACCCTCTCCGGCTGGTTCCGGGAGTATCTGTACATTCCCCTGGGCGGCAGCCGGAACGGGCAGCGGCGCACCCTGTTCAATCTGTTCGTGGTGTTTCTGGCCACCGGCCTGTGGCACGGGGCCAACTGGCAGTTTGTGGCCTGGGGTATGTGGTACGCCGTGCTGTTGATTCTGGAGCGCACAGTGCTGAAAAAGTCGCTGGAACGGCTGCCCGTTCCCCTCACCCGCCTGTACACGCTGGTTTGCGTGGTGTGCGGCTGGGTGCTGTTCCGCGCCCCGGGCCTGCGAGCGGGCGCGTTGTGGCTTAAGGCCATGTGGATGCCCACGGCGGGCTTTGCCGCCTACCCGGCCGCCCGCTACTGGGACAGCCGCACCCTGCTGCTTCTGGCCGCCGGGCTGCTGCTGTGCGGGCCGGTGCAGGCGGGCCTGCCCCGCCTGAAGGCCGCCCTGTACGACCGGCAGCACACCGGCCCGGCCCAGACGGTCTGCCTGCTTGCCCTGGGCTTTGCCAGCCTGGTGCTGCTGGTGAGCGGCACCTACAATCCCTTTATCTATTTCCGCTTCTGAGGAGGTGCGCGAATGCCTGTTTTAACCCCTGAAAAAAAGCCCGCCCCCGCAAAGCGGGCGGCCCGCGGGCAGCTTGCCCTGGCCGCCGGATTTTTCGCGCTGCTGCTCGGCCCGGGGCTGCTGTGGCTGGGCCTGCACAGCCGCTGCGACACCACCAATTACGAAAACCGCACCCTGACCCCCTTCCCGGGCAAAAGTGTGCCGGTTTCCGACTGGCCGTCCGCCTTTGAAAGCTGGCTGGGCGACAACGCCCCCTTCCGCAACAGCTTTCTCAGCCTGAAGGCCGGGGCCGACCTGCTCACCGGCAGCCTGGACTCCGACAGCGTGCTTCAGGGCAAGGACGGCTGGCTGTTTTTGAAGGACGTGTCCGACTCCCGGAGCATTTCCGACTATCAGGGTCTCACCGCCTACACGGAGGAAGAGACCCGGACCATGGCCGAGACCCTCACTGCCCTGAACGAGGCCCTCGCCGCCCGGGGCAGCAAGCTGGTCATTCTGTTTGCGCCCGCCAAAGAGGGGGTGTACGCCGCCCGGATGCCTGATAGCATTCCAGTGGTGAGCCGCCCCACCCGGGTCGAGGCGCTGACCCAGGCCCTTTCCGCCACCGAGGTTCCCGTAGTGTTCCCGCTGGAGGCCCTGCGCACCGCCAGTAAAACCCAGCAGGTGTATTACAAGTACGACACCCACTGGAACGACCCCGGCGCCTGGCTGGCGGCCCAGCAGGTGTTCGCCGCCCTGGGCCTGCCCTTTGAAACCGCCCTGCCGGAGGTGAGCATCGACCCGGGCGAGACCGCCCCGAAGGATCTGGCCAACCTGTGCGGCCGCTGGAACTGGTGCACCGATGATCTCTATTATAAGGTAAACGCCCCCGCCGCCCGCCTCACCGAGGGCAGCCGGGAAAGCGAATTGACCCGCTACCAGGGCGACGGCAGCGGCACCCTGCTGCTGGCGCGGGACAGTTTCGGCGCGGCCCTTGGCCCCCACCTGGCCGAGGGCTTTGGCACCGCGCTGGTGCTGCACACCAACCAGCTGACCGTGGAAAACCTGCTGGCTGAGCAGCCCACCGTGCCGGACGCCGTGGTGCTGGAGGTGGGCGAACGCTTCAGCGACAATTTGCAGCGCCGCATGGAAATTCTGCTGGACTGGGCCAGCCATCTGGCCTGAGCGTTTTGCGGCATTCTGCCGGCGCAAATGGCGGGCATTTTGCTTGACAACGCCCCCGAAAAACGCTATTATGTTTTTTATACGGCAACACTGCGCAGACCAGGCAGCAGACGAATGTACAGGCTGCTAATGCACAAAGCGCGCGGTGCCGTCATGAGCCAAATGCGCCGAGGAAGAGGGCGCAGGGTTCCGTTGCCTTTTCAGCGAGCCGGGGACGGTGCAAGCCTGGCAAAGGCCGGCCTGCGCTGTCGCTTCTGAGCAGGGGCGGTGAATTCAGTAGCCGCCCACGGGTTTGCCGCCGTTATCCGGGCAGGATGCGCCTTTTCCGGGGCGCACCGCAGAGGGGCCGCAGGCACACGCCGCGCGGCAACGTGGGTGGTACCGCGGCAGAAACAATCGTTCAGCCGTCCCATAGAACGTTCGTTCTGTGGGGCGGCTTTTTTGTTGCCCTGCAGGACGTTTTCCCATCACACAGGAGGATCCAACCAATGAAAGAACTGGCCAAACAGTACGATCCTGCCCAGGTCGAGGACCGAATCTACGACTTCTGGCAGCAGGGCGGTTACTTCCACACCAAAGTGGACCGCAGCAAAAAGCCCTACACCATCGTGATGCCGCCGCCGAACATCACCGGCCAGCTGCACATGGGCCATGCCCTGGATGAGACCATGCAGGACATCCTCATCCGTTTCAAGCGGATGCAGGGCTACGCTGCCCTGTGGGTGCCCGGCACCGACCATGCTTCCATCGCCACCGAGGCCAAGATCGTGGCCGCCATGAAGGAAGAGGGCCTGACGAAGGACGACCTGGGCCGCGACGGCTTTTTGAAGCGTGCCTGGGCCTGGAAGGAACAGTACGGCGGCCGCATCGTCAGCCAGCTGAAAAAGCTGGGCTGCAGCTGCGACTGGCAGCGCGAGCGCTTCACCATGGACGAGGGCTGCTCAGAGGCCGTGAAGCAGGTGTTCGTCAACCTGTACGACAAGGGCCTGATCTACCGCGGCAACCGCATGGTGAACTGGTGCCCCCACTGCAACACCTCCATTTCCGATGCCGAGGTGGAGTACCAGAGCCAGGACGGCCATTTCTGGCACCTGCTCTACCCGGTGAAGGAGACCGGTGAGTTCCTGGAGCTGGCCACCACCCGCCCCGAAACCATGCTGGGCGATACCGCCGTGGCCATCAACGGGGATGACCCCCGCTATGCCCATCTGCACGGCTGCCATGTGATCCTGCCCCTGCTGAACAAGGAGATTCCCATCGTGTGCGATGAGCACGCCGATATGGAAAAGGGCACCGGCGTGGTGAAGATCACCCCCGCCCATGACCCCAACGACTACGAGGTAGGCAAGCGCCACGACCTGCCCATCGTGCGGGTGTTCACCTACGACGGCCACATGACCGGCGCTGCCGACAAGGCCGCCGCCGATGAGCTGTTTGCCAGCGGCAAGGCCGCGGCCGACGAACCTCAGGTGCTGGACTGCGGCAAGTACGCCGGCATGACCACCCTGGAAGCCCGCAAGGCCATTCTGGCTGATCTGGAGGCCGGCGGCTACCTGAAAGAGGTCGAGCCTCTGCAGCATGAGGTGGGCACCTGCTACCGCTGCCACTCCACCATCGAACCCATGGTCTCCAAGCAGTGGTTCGTGAAGATGGAGCCTCTGGCCAAGCCCGCCATCGAGGCCGTGCGCAGCGGCCGCACCAAGTTTGTGCCCGCCCGCTTCGACAAGATCTATTACAACTGGATGGAGAACATCCGCGACTGGTGCATCAGCCGCCAGCTGTGGTGGGGCCATCAGATTCCCGCCTGGTACTGCGATGAATGCGGCGAGACCGTGGTGGCCAAGTCCGCTCCGTCTGTCTGCCCCAAGTGCGGCTGCACCCACCTGACCCAGGATCCCGACACGCTGGACACCTGGTTCAGCTCGGCCCTGTGGCCCTTCAGCACCCTGGGCTGGCCCAATATGGACAGCGAGGACCTGAAGTTCTTCTACCCCACCAACACGCTGGTCACCGGCTACGACATCATCTTCTTCTGGGTGGCCCGCATGATGTTCTCCGGCATTGAGAACATGGGCGAGGTTCCCTTCGACACCGTGTTCATCCACGGCATCGTGCGCGACAGCCAGGGCCGCAAGATGTCCAAGAGCCTGGGCAACGGCATCGACCCGCTGCTGGTCATCAAGGACTACGGCGCCGACGCCCTGCGCTTCACCCTCATCAACGGTTCCACCCCCGGCAACGACATGCGTTACAGCGACGAGAAGGTGCGCTCTTCCCGCAACTTCGCCAACAAGCTGTGGAACGCCGCCCGCTTTGTGCAGATGAACCTGCCCGAGGACTTTGTGCCCGGCCTGCCCGCTGAGGATCAGCTGGACATGAGCGACAAGTGGGTGCTCTCCTGCCTGAACCAGGTGGCCCGCGATATGACCGACAACCTGGACAAGTACGAGCTGGGTCTGGCCGGTGCCAAGATCTACGACTTCATCTGGGACGTGTACTGTGACTGGTACATTGAGATTGCCAAGGCCCGCCTGAACGGCGGCGACGAGGCCCAGGCCGACGCCGCCCGCAAGGTGCTGGTGTATGTGCTGGATAAGGCCCTGAAGCTGCTGCACCCCTTCATGCCCTTCGTCACGGAGGAACTGTATCAGTCTCTGCCCGGCAGCGCCGAGAGCATCATGAACCAGAGCTGGCCCGTGTTTGACGAAGCCCACAACTATCCCCAGGATGAGGAGGACTTCGCCAAGCTGACCGACTACATCAAGGCCGTACGCAACATCCGCGCCGAGATGAACGTCCATCCCGCCAAAAAGACCAGCATGATCATCGAGACCGCCGATCCCGCCGCCTTCCGCAAGGGCAGCGCCTACCTGGCCAAGTTCGCCTTTGCCACCGACGTGACCCTGTGCGAGAAGTACGAAGGCCCCACCGACGGCATGGTGCAGGTGGTCACCCACACCGCCCGCGGCTTCATCCCCATGATGGAGCTGATCGACCGGGAGAAGGAGCTGGCCCGCCTGAACAAGGAAAAGGAAAAGGTGGAAAAGGAGATCGCCCAGTTCACCCGCCAGCTCTCCAACGAGGGCTTTGTGAGCAAGGCCCCGGCCCAGGTTGTGGACGGCATTCGCCAGAAGCTGGCCAACGCGCAGGACAAGCTCGCCAATGTGGAGCAGTCTCTGGCCGCGCTGAGCTGATTTTGCCATAAATTCAAGAAATAAGAAGAGGAGCATTCCGATGAAACAGCAGCTTGCCAATTTGCGCACCCGGCGATTCTGGCTAATGATGCTCGGCCTGGTCATCATGTCGGCCGGCATTGCTCTGTTCCGGCTGGCCCGCCTGGGCAACGACCCCTTCACCGGCATGTGCTTTGCCATCAGCGACCGTTTTTCCGTCTCGCTGGGCCATGTGGAGCTGGCCATCAACGCCATTCTGTTTGTGGTGATGTGCTTTTCGCTGCGTCACCGCATCGGCTGGGGCACCCTGTTCAACGCCTTTCTGGTGGGCTATGTGGTGGAGTTTTTCTCCAATCTGTTTGAAAAGCTCTACCAGCCTTCCGGGCTGGCCGCTCAGATCGTGGTGTGTATGCTGGCGCTGCTCATCACCTGCCTGGGGTGCAGCCTGTACCTGAACGCCGACATGGGCGCCTCGCCCTATGATGCCACGGCCCTGGCACTGGCGCACCACACCCCCGTCAAGTTCTTCCTCTGCCGCATGGCCACCGACGGCCTGTGCGCCGTTGCCTGCTGGCAGCTGGGCGGCATTCTGGGGCTGGGCACCATTCTGGCCGCCTTCTGCATGGGGCCGTTCATCTCCATGTTCGACAAGCTGGTTAGCGAGCCTCTGTTCCGCGGCTGCTGAGCGCGAAACAGGCCGATTTGCCCCAAAACTCTCTGTTCAAAGCGCCGTGCGCCGCTCTTTTCCGGGCTGGGCACGGCGCTTTTTTCAGGGGATGGGTGCAACAAATTTCAGGATGGTTTCACAAACCGTTCATGGAAGGTCTTGCATCCTGTGGTATGATGGGTACGTTGCCGAATGAAGGGCGGCCCTCCGGTCGTTTGCCGAAGGTGCCCCCTTTTACGGCGAATCTGCACCGCACCGTTTCTTCCGGCTTTTTCCGCCGGCGGACGGGGCGCGGCCGTTTGGGCGGCCGCTGCGGCTGCATACAAAAAGGAGCACCCAATTCATGGCACAAGAAAAAATCAATCCCTGGGTCATCGCCCTGCGCATTCTGTTTACGCTGGCGCTGATCTGGGCCGTCGTCTTTATCTTTTCCAATTCCATGGAGGTGGCGCAGGTTTCCACCGCCCACAGCGATGAGGTTCTGGCCATGGTCAACCCTGTTCTGGCCAGGGTAAACCTGGGGCCGCTCACCTCCCATCAGGTCCGCAAGCTGGCCCACTTTGCCGAGTACACCCTTCTGGGCTTTCTGGCCATGCTCTGCCTTCGGGTGTACACCCGAAGATTTGTGCGGCACATCAGCTGGCCGCTGCTGTTTGGCCTGCTGGTGGCCAATACCGATGAAACCATCCAGCTGCTGATGGCCGGCCGTTCCAGCCAGCTCACCGATGTATGGATCGACTTTTCCGGCGTGTGCGCCGGGCTGTTCGTCTCCCTGTGTCTGCTGCTGTTTCTGCGTATGTGCGGCATTCTTCTGCGCAGCGACCGCTGAACATCCGCCCGCTTTGTAAAAAGGAGGAACTTCAATGACAGGTTTTGAAGCCGTGGAATACCTTCACAGCTTTCCCCGCATGGGCTCCGGCGCAAGCCTTACCCGGATGCAGGCCCTCATGGCCCGCCTGGGCAACCCGGAAGCCGGGCTGAAGTGCGTGCACATTGCCGGCACCAACGGCAAGGGCACCGTGGCCACCCTCACCGCATCCATCCTGCGCCAGGCCGGATACAAAACCGGCCTGACCATTTCGCCCTATGTGCTGGAATTCCGCGAGCGCTTCCAGATCAACGGCGAGATGATCTCCTGGGAAGAGCTGGGCCAGATCACCACCGAGATCTGCGCCGCCGTGGACGCCATGGAAGCGGACGGGCTGGAACCCCCGGTGGAGTTTGAGGCCGTTACCGCCGTGGCCCTGTGCTGGTTTGCCCGCCAAGGGTGCGACTTTGCCGTGCTGGAAACCGGCCTCGGCGGCCGCTACGATGCCACCAACGTGGTTCCCGGTACGCTTGTGGCCGCCATCACCTGCATCGGGCTGGACCACACTGCCATTCTGGGCGGCACCGTGGAAAAAATCGCCATGGAAAAATCCGGCATTCTCAAGCCCGGCTGCATCGCCGTCAGCTACCCAGCCCAGCCGGCCCGCGCCCAGCGGGTGGTGGAGGCCGCGGCCCAGCGCTTGGGCTGTGAGCTGGTGACCCCCGACCCGGAGGACGTACATCGCCGCCGGGGCCTGCCCTTTGAAAACCGCATGGAATACGGCGGCTATGAAGTGGTGCTGCCCTTCCCCGGCCGACACCAGGCCATGAACGCCTCCATGGCCATCGAGATCGCCCTGGCCCTGTGGCGCAAAGGCTATGAGATCACCGATGAGCAGATCATCGCGGGCCTGGAGCAGGCGAGCTTCCCCGCCCGCATTGAGGTACTGCGCCGCCAGCCGCTGCTGCTGCTGGACGGCTGCCACAATCCGGATGGGGCCGAGGCCCTGGCCGACACCCTGAAGGAAGCCCGCTGCCACGGGCTGGTGGCCGTGATGGGTATGCTGAAGGACAAGGCTGTACCCCAGGTGCTGCACACGCTGGCCCCCTGCTTCGAGCGCATTTACACCGTAACGCCGGATTGTCCCCGCGCCATGGAAGCCTGGGAGCTGGCTGACCTTGCCAGCCAGGAAGGGGTGCACACCACCACCTGCGAACGACTGGAGGACGCCCTTGCTCAGGCCGAGGCCACCGGCAAGGGGGTCGTGGTCTGCGGTTCGCTGTATCTGGCTTCCCAGGCCCGCCCGCTGCTGCTGGATCTGGCCGAGCGGGATCTGTAAGCTTTCTGCATTGGCTCAATTGCCCCGGCTTCATTCCGTTTGCGTTTGTATTTTGCGAAATGCATCCTCATACATCCACGAATGCCCTTCTCAAGTCATGAACTCGTTGTTGATTTCAAGTCATTTTATACCATCAGTTTCAAATTCACGCGCAAAATGATGCGATTCATGCAGTCCATGCGGTCTTATCCTGCTTGATCCGCTGCCGCAGATCGCACATTCTCAACGCACAAAGCAAAGCGCCCGCTCCGGTTTCTGGCCGGGGCGGGCGCTTTGCTTGTTGGTTTTGTTGGTATGTTGGAAGCTTCGTTGAGGAGATCACTTCTCATGCCCGAAGCTGGTGTAGTATTCGCTCAGGAATTCATTCAGAAGGTCAACCATCTTTTTCATAACCGTTCCTCCTTGCGTTTGTCGATCATTCAATCGAGTTTCCGGTTTCACTGCGGTCATGCGGGGGTTGTCAGCCTTGGTTCGGTGCGGTTATTTGCCGCCCCGCTCCATGCCGAAGCTCTCGTAATACTCCTTCAGCAGGTCCTGCATCGTCTTCAACATGTTTTTCATAAGAGCTCCTCCTTATCTGCATTTTGCATTTGCTCTTTTAGGGAAGTCCCTTTGACTTCCTCCTTACCTATATGCTAGCATCTTGACCCCATTCTGTAAAATACATATAATGATTGTGTCGCAATACCTTTAAAGTATGAGAATACACTCACCCACATTGTCTCACAGAAAGGAGACCTCCCGATGGAACTGCGCCACATCCGTTACTTCATCGCCGTGGCGGAAGAGCTGAACTTCACCCGGGCCGCCGCCCGGCTCTGCATTGCCCAGCCGCCCCTCAGCCGCCAGATTCAGGACCTGGAGTCGGAGCTTGGTGCGCCGCTGTTTCTGCGTAAGCCCCATGCCCTGCAGCTGACCGAGGAGGGCACGCTGTTTCTGCAGTACGCCCGCCAGGTGCTGGAGCTGGTGGAGCGCTCAGCCGAGGACATCCGGGACATGAAACAGGGCCTGCAGGGCAGCCTGTACCTGGCCTCGGTGGAGGGGCACGCTCCCCGGCTGTTTTCGTCCTGGATCGCCGGGTTCCACAAGGATTATCCCCAGGTGCAGTACAGCCTGTGGAACGGCGATACCGACGAGGTGGAGGCCCGGGTCAACAAGGGCCTGTGCGACCTTGGCCTGATCATGGATCCCTTCAACGCCGAGGGCCTGAACAGCATCCATGTGTACAGCGAGCCGTGGATCGCTATGATTCCGGCGGCCCACCCGCTGGCCCAGTGGCCCGGGGATTCCATTCCGCTGGCACAGCTTGCCCCCTATGAGCTGATCATCCCCTCTCGCGCCACCCGCCTGCAGGAGATCACCGGCTGGTTCGCCGCCAGCGGCCAGAAGCCCATTGTGCGCTGCCGGATGGCCCATATGCTCAACGCCTACGAACTGACGGAGCAGAACGTGGGCATTGCCATCTATCCGGCCGCGGCCGCCGAGTTTGCCGCCGGGGCTTCTATCTGCATCAAGCGGTTGGTGGAGCCCGCCGTGACCGCCTCTTACGCTCTGGTGTGGAGCCAGAACCGCCCCCTGTCCCGGGTGAGCCGGGAATTTCTGAACTATGTGCAGAACACGCTGGCCGACCCGCCCGCCGAATAACGCGCAAAAGGCCCGGCGGAACCATTGCATTTGCATGGTTCCGCCGGGCCTTTTTATGGTTAGTTTTACAGAAGTGCCGTCAGATTTGCCTTGGGCACCAGACCCACGCTTCGGCCGGTCTCCTGCCCGTTCTTAAAGGCGATCACGGTGGGAATGCTGTACACCTGGAACTGCTTGGCCAGCTCAGGGTTGTCGTCCACATTCACCTTCACCACTTTGGCCTTGCCCTCCTGCTCGTCGGCCAGCTGCTCCATCACAGGAGCCAGCATGCGGCAGGGGCCGCACCAGGGCGCCCAAAAATCCACCAGCACCGGGATGGGGCTTTGCGCAACCTCCTGCTGGAACGTTGCCTCCGTTACTTCCATTGCCATTGTATCACTTGGCCTCCTTTTCTGGTTCGATGTTCATAGTATACCATATCGGTATAGTTTATGCAAGTTAGAAAAACTTGTTATTTCACCAGTAACCCATGCGGCTTCTCAGCCTACGAATTGAATCAGTACGCCGCCCAGGGTCAGGATCAGCGCGCCGCAGCTTCGGGTGACGATCTGGGCAAAGGGCATCAGCTCCATGCGGTGGGCACTGCTCAGCACGGCCACGTTGCCGCTGCCGCCCATGTTGGTGGTGCACATGCCCGCCGCAATGGCGGCCTCCACCGGGTAAAAATGCGCGATCTTCCAGCCGATGAGGGATGCCGTGAGCACGATCACGGTCTCCACCCCCCAGATGGTGAGGAGATACAGCGGCGTCATGTTCTGGGCAATGGTGTTCAGGTCGATCAGGGTCACGCCAATGCCAAACAGGGCGGCCGCCGTCCACGCCTTGATGACGAACTGCCCCCACTGGCAGGCGGCGTCCTCCACTTCGGCCGGCATCCAGCCCAGGCACTTCACCACCATCACCAGCAAAATCATCCAGCCGTAGATGGGAATGGGCTTGACCAAGCTGTGGCCCACGGTGCCAAGGCAATAAAAGCCAAGCGCCGCCAGCAGGCCCACCGCCATTTTTTCCAGTGTGATGTTCATGGGGCGGGGGGGCGGGGCGGGGGTTCCGTCGTTCACCAGCCGCCCGCCGCCGCTGAGCGCCGGGTGCTTTTTGCCCAGATTGTCGGCCAGACTGGCGTAGATGATGGCGATGCAGTTGCCCAGCACCGTGGCCGGGGCAATGCGGGTGAGAATGTCACCGGCGTTCTGGCCCAGCTGGGCGGCGTACACCTGAGACAGGGGCACGGTGCCCGCCGTCATGCCGCCGCTGGTCATAGGCACGGCCACATAGAGGATGTTGTTCCAGAAGCCGTTTCCGCTCGCCGCGCCGATGCCGCCGCACACCAGAAAGCCCACCAGCAGCGCCGTGAGCGATACCGGAAGAATGCGCACCGCGCCCTGCAGCAGCAGATTCCGGTCAATGCTGAACAGGCTGCCGGTGATCAGGGCCGAAATGTACAGCACCAGAAAGCCCTCGTCGTTTACAAAGGCGTCCATGGTTTCCATGGCGCTCTGGTGGAACACCCCGGCCGCCGCCAGAATGGCACCGCCGAAAATGCAGATCACCGAGCCGCCCAGATAGGTTTTTACAATGGGAATGGTGTTGCCCAGATAATTCAGGCCGTCGCCCAGAATCATCAGCAGAAAGAAGGCCCCCACAATGTTCCGGGGCAGGCAGTCCATCCAAAGCGCCGCCGCCAGCAGCACCAGCGCCAGCAGATAGAGCCAAAGGGGAAGCCCACCCACATGGATGTCATTCATGCGGCTTTTGATCGTTGATTTTGGCTGTTCCACGTGTTTTTCTCCTCTTTTATCCCATCGCGGCCGGGCACTTCCGCCGGGCCATTTGGGGTGTTTGCTCCAGTCTCAACTTCCCGTTCTGTCCCATTCGGACAAAAGGAAAGCACAGAACCGCTTCAATCCGCAGGCAGGCTCCGGCCCGGTGCGTCTTTTCCGTGTCTGTGCTTTCCAATGCGCACATCCGGCGCATACTCTTTGAATTTCTGGGGGCCTTCAGCGGCCAAGCACCCGTTCCAGCAGCTCCAGCAAGCCCTCCGGCCGGCTCTTGCTCTCCGCCTTTGCGGCGGCACGGGGGGCCTGGGCGCGGGGTTTGCGGGGCGGCTCCGGGGCTGCGGGGGGCGGAACCGCCGGTTCCCGCTCCGGGAAGCGCTTCAGCTGGCGGTCCAGTTTGGTAAGCCCCTGCTCGGTTTCGCCCAGTGCCACGCGCACTGCGCCGGTGGATTGATGCAGAAGCTCCGTCACCTGGCACACCTGTTCGTCCACCTGGGCCAGCTGCTGTTTCAGCAGGGCCACGCTGGCTGCCACATCCCGGGCACCGTCCGCCATGGCCGCCTGGGCCGTGCGCTGCTCTTTGGCCAGCGCCTCCCGTGTGCGGCGCTCCTGCTCCTGCAGGGCGGCGCGGCGGGCCAGGTCCTCCCGGCGAAGCTGCTCTTCTCGCCCGGCCGCCTGGGCCGTGCGTTGTTCCGCCTGCACCTGGGCATCCGCCAACAGCTGCGCCGCCTCTCGGCGGGCCTGGGCCAGCTGCTCCCGGGCCTGCGCCTGGGCTTCGTCCAGGCGGCTCTGCGCAGCCGCGGCGGCCTGCCGGTTCTGCTCCTCCAGATGGGCGCTGCGGGCTTTCCACTCGGCAAGCTGCGCCGCCAGCTCATCCAGCTGACGCCGCATTTCGCTGCTCTCTCCGCGCAGGCGCACCACTTCCTGCTCTTTGTCAAACAGGCGCACTTTATAAGACTGCGCCTCGGCCTCGGCTTTTTCCTGCCGGGCCTTACAGTCCTCCAGCTGCTCGTGCATCTGCTGCACCCGGGCCTTTGCATCGGCCAGCTGTGCATCCAGCGCCTGTTTTTCTTCCTGAAGGGCCGCCAGCTGCTGCTGCAGTTCAGCCTCGCGGGCTTTGGCCTCTTCCTGGCGTTTTTGTGCCTCGGCGGTCCGCTCGTCGATCCAGCTCAGCACATCTTGCTTTTGAAAGCCCATCAGTGCCGTGCGGAACCGGGCGGTCATTTCCTCCTGCGGCATTACGCCGCCCCCTTTCGGTCATCGGCCGCCGGGTTCAGCGGCGCTTGTTCAGCATTTCAATAATCTGCTCAATGCCGTAGTCATCTTCGGCGCCCGCAGACGCAGCGGGCGCTGCAGGGGCAGCCGGGGCTGCGGCGTTGCTCTCTGCCTGGGCGGCAGGAGCCGGGGCTTCGGCGCTCTGCGCATCCAGCACCGGCTTCGGGGTTGCAGCCGCCTGGCGGGCACTGTCCGGCGTATTGTCAAAGCCGGTGGCCACCACGGTGATCTGCATCTCGTCCGACAGGCTCTCATCAAAGGCAGTACCCCAGATGATGTTCGCATCGGGATGGGCCGACTGGGTAATCATGCCAGCGGCCTGCTCCACATCGTCCAGGCCGATGTCCGGCGAAGAGGTGATGTTGATGATCACGCCGCGGGCACCGGCAATGCTGGTTTCCAGCAGCGGGCTGGAAATGGCGGCCTTCGCGGCGTTTTCGGCCTTTCCGGCGCCCTTGGCGCTGCCCACGCCCATGTGGGCGTAACCGGCATCCTTCATGATGCTGCGCACGTCGGCAAAGTCCAGGTTGATGAAGGCGGGCACGTTGATCAATGCCGAGATGCTCTCCACACCCTGGCGCAGCACGTTGTCCGCCGCAGCAAAGGCGTTGGCCAGGGTGATCTTCTCCTGGCTGATGAGCTTCAGCCGCTCGTTGGGGATCACAATCAGGCTGTCCACATGCATCAGCAGATTGTCGATGCCCTGCTCGGCCATGTTCATCTTGCGCTTGCCCTCAAACGAGAAGGGCTTGGTCACAATGCCCACGGTGAGAATGCCCAGATCGTGGGCCACCTCGGCCACCACAGGGGCAGCGCCGGTGCCGGTGCCGCCGCCCATACCGGCGGTGATAAACACCATCTGCGCCCCCTTCAGGGCGCTGGCGATCTCGTCCTTGCTCTCTTCGGCGGCACGCTGGCCCACCTCGGGGTCGGCGCCTGCGCCGCGGCCCTTGGTCAGCTTTGCGCCCAGCTGTACCTTCTGGGTGGCCTTGCTGGCCAGCAGCGCCTGCTGGTCGGTGTTCATGGCCACAAACTCCACGCCCTGCACGCCGTCCAGCAGCATGCGGTTCACGGCGTTGCCGCCGCCGCCGCCCACGCCGATTACCTTGATGTTGGTTACATTCGCCATCTCCGTATCAAGCATAAAAGCCATCGTTCAAACATCCCCCGATCTGTTATCTTCACGCGCATACAGCGCTGATTGTATCTCTTCATGCAGCCGTTTTGCCTGCAAGGATAAAAAAGGGCAGCCTGCCGACAGACATGGCTGCCTTTTTAAAGTTGCTCTTATTCCTAATAAGAGTAACAGATTTCCCTGTCAAATTCAAGGGCTAAGGCAGGGATATTCCGCCTGCTTCCGAAAAATATTTTTCCGGCTTTGTCCGCCGCTCCCCCTCGTTTTCCCGTTCGGTTTTTCCTTCCCATTCAGCGCGCGCCCCCAGGCTGCGCAGCAGGGCCGCCAGGTCGCCGTAGCCGCGGCGGATGTACCCGGCCTGCGCAATGGTGCTCTCCCCCTGTGCCTGCAGGGCCGCCACGGCCAGCGCGGCCCCACCCCGCAGGTCCGCCGCACTCACCGCTGCCCCCTGCAGGCGCTCGGCCGGGGCCAGTTCCAGCAGCCGCCCCCGCACCTTTGCCCGGCCGCCCAGCGCCGAAAAGCCCGCCGCGCAGCCGAAGCGGTGCTCAAACACCGTATCCTCAAAATAGCTCGGCCCCGCCGCTGTGAGAAAGGCCGCCGCCAGAACCGGCGCTGCATCGGTGGGGAACGCCGGGTACGCCCCCGCCGTGACCCATCCGGCCCCGGCCAGCCGCGCAGGGGCCGCCAGCGTCAGGGCCGCCGGGCCTTCCCGCCGGATGCGGCACCCGCCCCGCGTCAGCACCTCCACCACCGGCTCCAGATGCTCCGGCACACAGCGCCGCAGGGTCACGCTTCCGCCGGTGGCAGCCGCCGCGGCCAGCACCGTGGCCGCCACGATCCGGTCTGTCACCGGGCGGAACGCCGCGCCGCTCAGCCGCTCCCGCCCCTGAATCCAGATCGTCGAAGTGCCCGCCCCGCAGATGTGCGCCCCGGCAGCCATCAGAAAACGCGCCAGGTCCACCACTTCCGGTTCTCGGGCTGCACCACGCAGCACCGTGATGCCTTTGGCCTTCACGGCGGCCATCATCAGGGTTTCGGTGGCCCCCACGCTGGGCAGCCGCAGGGCAAATTCTGCCCCATACAGCCCGCGCGGTGCCGAAAGGGTCAGCTGCTCTCCCTTCCATTCGGCGGCGGCCCCCATGCAGGCCAGCCCCTCCAGGTGGATGTCAATGGGCCGCGGGCCCAGGCGGCACCCGCCAGGCATGGTCATGCGTACCTCGCCCATGCGGTGCAGCATGGGGGCCAAATAGAACACCGAGCTGCGCATGGCCCGCACCGGCCCGTCCGGCAGGGCGCTTTTTCCCGCCCGGCCTGGGGCCAGCAGCAGGTCCTCGCCCTCCCAGGCGGTGCGCATTCCGGCCGCACGCAGCAGGGCCAGGCTGTTTTCCACATCCGTCAGCCGCGGTGTCTGCCGCAGCCGCACCGGCCCATCGCACAAAAGGCTTGCGGCCAGAATGGGCAGCACGCTGTTCTTGGCCGGCGGCAGCCAGACCTCCCCTTCCAGCCGCACGCCGCCCCAAATTTTCAACACCTCTCCCACCCGGCACCGCTCCCTTCCCTCGCCTTTGCGGCGTTTTGTGCCCCAATCTATGCCAAAGGAGGGAAAGCCGTGCCAAAAGCAGCATTCAGGATGACCGACCCGAGCGGCCCTGAAGGCGGAACGCAGAATACAAAACCGGGTGTGCGGCATCGGATTTTTCTGGCCGCGCGCCGTGTTGGCAAAACCTCCAACGCCCCATTCAGTCAATCGTGCATTCTGTACAAAGTTGCCATCTCCCGTATGGTTCAAGTTCAAAGTCCGCTTTATAGGCTTTACTGTGTGCTATAATTATTTACAATAAAGCCTAAAATGCCCTAAAATCCGCCCAAAGCAAATCACCTACTTCCATTTGTAATGTGAAAGGAGTTTTCCATGAAGGCTGCTGATCCAATTCCACTTGCCCACATCAGCGAAGACAAAACCCGCAGCCAAACGCTGGCCGACCACCTGCGCGGAACCGCCGCCCTGGCCGGGCAGTTTGCCTCCGCCTTCAGTGCCGGGGCCGAGGGGGAATTTGTCGGGCTTCTCCACGACCTGGGAAAGGACAGCCCAGGCTTTCAGCACCGCCTGCACGGCGGCCCGCCGGTGGATCATTCCACGGCCGGGGCACAGGCGGCTTTGCAGCAAAACGACCCCTGCGCTGCCTTTGCCATTGCCGGGCACCACAGCGGCATTCCTGACGGCGGCCATCGCCAGGATGCACCGGACGAGCCCACCCTCTTCGGGCGCATCAAGCGGCAGGTTCCGGTGGCGGGCGGCCTGCCGCCCATCACGGCCCGTCCGGCGCTTCCCGCCTGGGTCGCCGAAAGCAAGGACAATCTCACCACTGCGTTCTTTACGCGGATGCTCTTCTCCTGCCTGGTGGATGCCGATTTCCTTGACACCGAAACCTTTATGAACGGCAGCCCCGCACCGCGCGGGACGGGGCAATCCATTCCGGAGCTGCTAAAGAAAATGAAGGTCAAGGCGGACAGCTATCTGACCGGCGCCGCATCTTCTCCGGTGGGCGCGCAGCGCAATCAGGTGCTCCAGGCCTGCCTGGAGCAAGGCCGCACCGGCCCCCGCGGCATTTATACCCTCACCGTGCCCACCGGCGGCGGAAAGACCTTTGCCTCGCTGGCCTTCGCGCTGGAGCACGCCGCTGCCCACGGGCTGAACCGGGTGATCTACGTCATCCCCTACACCTCCATCATCGACCAGACCGCACAGACCTTCACCGACCTGCTGGGCGAAGAAAACGTACTGGCCCACTTTTCCACCGCAGATTACAAAATGGTGGAAAAGGACGATCTGACGCCCTCCCAATACCGCAGCCTTCTCGCCAGTGAAAACTGGGACGCGCCGGTTATCGTAACCACCGCCGTGCAATTTTTCGAGTCGCTGTATGCCAACCGCTCCAGCCGCTGCCGCAAGCTGCACAACCTTGCCAACAGCGTCTTGATTTTCGACGAGGCGCAAACGCTCCCCTGCGATTATCTGCGCCCCTGCGTTTCTGCCATTGCCCAGCTGGTTCAGCATTACGGGGTCACTGCCGTGCTCTGCACCGCCACGCAGCCGGATCTGGGCGGGCTATTTCGGGAATTCGCCCCCGAGCAGCCCCTTCGGGAGCTCAGCCCCGACCCGGACCTGCTGTACCAAGTGCTTCGCCGGGTAACACTGGGCGATCTGGGCACGGTTTCCTACGAGGCACTTGTTGGGCAGCTGAAAGAACACGAGCAGGTTCTCTGCGTAGTGAACCGCCGCAAAACAGCCCAAACCCTGTTTGCCGCCCTGCCCCAGGATGGCAGCTACTGCCTGACCACCCTGCTGTGTGCGGCCGATCGCCGCCGCCAGCTGGCAGAGATCCGCGCCCGGCTGGAAAACGGGTTGCCCTGTCGGGTGGTCTCCACCTCACTCATTGAGGCAGGTGTGGACGTGGACTTCCCCTCCGCGTACCGGGAGCAGGCTGGGCTGGATTCGCTGCTGCAAACCGCCGGCCGCTGCAACCGCAACGGCAAGCGCCTTGCCGCGGAAAGCCCGGTGTGGCTGTTCCGACTGGAGGATTGCCCCGCACCCCGGATGATCCGCGCAAACGTGGATGCCCTCGCCTACGTGCAGCAGTATTTTGAACGGCTGGATACGCCGGAAGCCATCCTTGCCTACTTCAGGCAGCTGTACGCCAACAAGGCTTCGCTGGACCGGCACGGGATTCTTCCCGCCTTTCAAAAGGGCGACTCCCCCGGCCGATTCTTCCCCTTCGCCTGGGCCGCCGAGCAGTTCCGGCTGATCGAAAGCCCGACCCGCACCGTCTACCTGCCCATCGGGAAGGGCAACGCCCTGTGCGAGCAGCTGCGGCGGCAGGGGCCGAACCGGACGCTGCTCCGCCGGCTCGGGCTGTACAGCGTGAACTGCTACGAAGCGCAGCTGAAATCGCTTCTTGCGGCCGGGGCATTGGAGGAGCTGCCCGGCGGCGAGCTTCTGCTTTCCGATGAAACCCTTTACAGCGCCGAAATTGGGCTTACAGTGGAGATAGAAACCGGAAACGGGCTTTTCTTCTGACGAGGCCCCAAAAAACGTCAGCCCTTACATTTTATATACACAACCACTTGAAAGGAGTGATGCATATGTCCATACTCGTGGAAGTATGGGGCGATTACGCCTGCTTTACACGGCCAGAGATGAAAACCGAACGGGTCAGCTACGATGTCATGACCCCGTCCGCCGCCCGGGGGCTGGTGGAGGCCATCTACTGGCACCCCGGCATGAAGTACCACATTGACCGCATTTACGTGCTGAACCGCATCCGATTCAACACCATTCGCCGCAACGAGGTAAAATCCACGCTGCTGGCCTCGGCGGCCCTCTCGGCCGCCAAGGGTGGGCCGCCGCCGGTGCTGTACACTCAGGAGGACATTCAGCAGCGGGCCGCCCTGCTTTTGCAGGACGTACACTATGTGATCGAGTGCCACTTCACCATGACGGATAAGGCCGCCCCAAGCGACAACCCCGGAAAATTCCAGGATACGCTCCGCCGCCGACTGAAGCGCGGCCAATGTTACCACACGCCTTACTTCGGCTGCCGTGAATTTCCCGCCAACTTCCGCGAATGGCCGGGCGGCCCCATTCCCACCGAGCCGCTCAATCAGGATCTTGGCTTTATGTTGTACGATCTTGACTATTCCGACCCGGAAAATCTTCGCCCGCAGTTCTTCCGCGCCAAGCTGGAAAACGGTGTGCTGAACTGCCGGGATATGGAGGTGTTCACATGATCCTGCAAGCGCTCACCGCGTATTACGAGCAGCTTCTGCAAAAGGGGGCCATCTCTGCCCCCGGCTGGGACCACGCCTTCAACGTGAGCTTTTATCTGGTGATCGACGATGCCGGCCGGCTGCTGCACGCAGAGGACAAGCACATTTCCGTGCAAAAAGGCAAAAAGCAGGTGCTGGCTCCCATCCAACGTTCCGTTCCGGCCCATGTAAAGCGCTCCTCCGGCATTGCGCCCAACTTCCTGTGCGACAACGCCACCTATCTGCTGGGGGCCGATGAAAAAGGCAAACCGGAACGCGCGTTGCAATGCTTCGAGGCCTGTGCCGCCCTGCACCACAAACTTCTGGACGGCGTTGCTTCCCCCGCCGCCGCAGCCATCCTCGCCTTTTTTGACAACTGGCAGCCCGGTGAGGCCCCGTCCCATCCCGCCCTGGCCGATTATTGGAAGGACATTACCGGGAATGCCAATCTGCTGTTTCTATACGAGGCCGCGGACGGCACCCGGACCCTTGCCACCGAGGACCCCTCCATCCGCGCCGCCTGGCAGGCGCACTACAATTCTGCCGACCCGAACGCCCCGGTTGCCCCGTGCCTTATCACAGGCCAATTGGCACCGCCTGCTCTGGTTCACCCGTCCATCAAGGGGGTTATGGGGGCACAAAGCTCCGGTGCATCGCTGGTGTCGTTCAATGCACCCGCCTTTTGCTCCTACGGGCACACCCAGGGTGAGAACGCCCCCGTCAGCGAATACGCCGCCTTTGCCTATACCACGGCCCTGAACGCGCTTTTGGCGGACCGGAACCACTGCCGTGTCATTGGCGACACCACCGTGGTTTGCTGGGCTGAGAACGCCTCGCCTGCCGCCGCCAGCCTGGGAATGTTCGCCATGTTCGGCATTCCAGAGGGCACTGGCCTTCAGGAGGGGGACCTGACCCAAGCGCTGAAACTTCTCGCCGCCGGGGAGCCATGCGACTGGCTGGATGAAACGCTGAGCCATGAGCAGCACTTTTACATTCTGGGCCTTTCCCCCAACGCCGCCCGCATTTCCGTGCGCTTCTTTATGCGGGACACGCTGGGCGAGTTTGCCTGGCATCTGCGTGAACACGCCAAAGATCTGGAGATCGTGCGGCCCGCCTTTGACAAGCGGGAAAACCTCTCGATCTGGGCGCTCGCGCAGGAGACGGTCAACCGCAAAGAGCGCAACCCCGCCCCGGCCCCGCAGCTGCCCGGCGACCTGCTTCGGGCCGTTCTCACCGGCGGGCCGTACCCCGCCACCCTGCTGGACGGCGTGGCCCTGCGCATCCGCGCCGAACAGGACGTAACCCGCGGCCGTGCCGCCATTTTGAAAGCCTATTATTTGCGGAACCCGTCCCCGCTTTCCGCCCACAAGGAGGTTTTAACTGTGGAACTGAACGAAAACGCCACCTATCTGCCCTATGTGCTGGGCCGCCTGTTCGCGATGTTGGAGGCCATTCAGGACGCCGCCAACCCCGGCATCAACACCACCATCCGGGAGCGGTATTTCAACTCGGCCTGCGGCACTCCCGCCATGGTGTTCCCCACCCTCATCAATCTGGCCCAAAAACACCTGAACAAGCTGCCCAATAAACAGGAAGTGCATTTTCAAAAGCAGCTGGCCGATCTTCTGGGCCGCATTCACGAACCCTTCCCTCTGCGCCTCTCCCTGCCCGATCAGGGAGCCTTCCAGGTGGGCTATTATCACCAGATGCAGAAACGCTACGCAAAAAAGAGTGAGGAGGAATAAATTATGTCTACCCCTATTAAAAATCGCTACGACTTTGTGATCCTGTTCGACGTGGAAAACGGCAACCCCAACGGCAACCCGGACGCCGGCAATATGCCCCGAATCGACCCCGAAACCGGCTACGGCCTTGTGACGGACGTGTGCCTGAAGCGGAAGATCCGCAACTATGTGGAGGATTTGAAGGAAGACACGCCCGGCTACCGGATTTATGTGAAGGAGGGCGTCCCCCTGAACCGGAGCGATGCCGAGGCTTTGGCCGCGGTCGGCGTATCCGGTGACCTGAAGGCCGCAAAGAAATCTGACCCGGGCATCGACCTGAAACTGCGGGATTTCATGTGCTCCAACTTCTACGACATCCGCACCTTTGGCGCCGTGATGACCACCTTTGTAAAGGGCGCGCTCAACTGCGGCCAGGTGCGCGGCCCCGTGCAGTTGAGCTTTGCCCGCTCCATTGACCCCATCGTGCCCCAGGAGGTCACCATCACCCGTGTGGCCATCACCACCGAGGCCGACGCCGAAAAGAAGGGCACCGAAATGGGCCGCAAGCACATCGTGCCTTACGCTTTGTACCGCGCCGAGGGCTATGTCTCCGCCAATCTGGCCCGCAAAACCACCGGCTTTTCGGAGGACGACCTGCAGCTGCTCTGGCAGGCCATCCTGAATATGTTCGAGAACGACCACAGCGCCGCCCGGGGCAAAATGGCCGTGCGGGAGCTGATCGTCTTTAAGCATGATTCGGAGCTGGGCAACGCACCCGCCTACAAGCTGTTCGAGAAGGTTCAGGTGAAGCCTGTAGAGGGCGTTGAAGTCCCCCGCAAATATGGTGACTACGTCGTTTCGGTCTCGGACGATCTGCCCGAGGGCGTGCACTGCGAGAGGCTCTCCTGATGGCCGCCGAAGACGAGTATCTCCTCATGTCCGGCCTGCAGCATTTCGCCTTCTGCCGCCGCCAATGGGCCTTGATTCACCTGGAGCAGCAGTGGAGCGAGAATCTGCGCACCGCCGAAGGACGGCTGGAGCACGCCCGCTGCCATGACACCGCCCAGACCGAACGCCGGGGCAACCTGCTCATCACCCGTGGAATGCGGGTGGTCAGCCATCGGCTGCACATGACCGGCGCCTGCGACGTGGTGGAGTTCCGGACCGATCCGGAAGGGATTCCCCTGCAAAATACCGAGGGACGCTGGCAGCCCACGCCGGTGGAGTACAAGCACGGCCGCGAAAAAGAGACGGATGCCGACCGGCTGCAGCTGTGCGCCCAGGCCATGGCACTGGAAGAAATGCTGGTGTGCGAAATTCCGGAAGGCGCACTCTTTTACGAAGAACCCCGCCGCCGCGAGCGTGTTGCGCTCACACCGGAGCTGAGGCAGACCACCCTGGCGCTGGCCGAGGAGATGAACCGTTACTTTGCGCGAGGCTATACCCCCAAAGTAAAGCCCGGCAAGCATTGCAACGCCTGCTCGCTGAAAGCGCTGTGCCTGCCCGTGCTCTGCCGGCGGGCTGACCCTAACGCCTATCTGCGGGAACATCTGGAGGGACCTTGGGGAGGCACCGTATGAGACAGTTGCTGAACACCCTGTACGTTTTGTCCGAGGATGCCTATCTCACGCTGGACGGCGAAACCGTGGTGGTAAACCACGCCCAGACGGAGCTGGCCCGCATTCCGCTGCACACACTGGAGGGCATCGTCTGCTTCAGCTATGCCGGGGCCAGCCCCGCCCTGATGGGCAAATGCGCCCGGCTGGGCGTTGACCTGAGCTTTTTCAGCCCGCGCGGCCAATTTCTGGCCCGCACTGTTGGGGAAGAGCGCGGCAATGTGCTGCTGCGCCAGACGCAGTACCGGGTTGCCGACAGCGAGTTCGCCAGCTGCCAATACGCCCGCTGCTTTATTCTGGGCAAGGTTTACAACGCCCGCTGGGTGTTGGAGCGTGCCACCCGGGATCATCCCCAGCGCGTACCGGTTGAGCAGCTGAAGCACACCAGCGCCCAGTTGGCCGCAGCGCTGCCGCTGATCGAACAATGCGAAACGCCGGACCAGCTGCTCGGGCTGGAGGGCGAAGCCGCCCAGCGATATTTCGACTGCTTCGATTCGTTGATTTTGCAGCAGCATGAGGCGTTTCGTTTCCACGGCCGCAGCCGCAGGCCGCCGCTGGACAATGTAAACGCGCTGCTCTCCTTCGCCTACACGCTGCTCGCCCGGGACTGCGCCGCCGCGCTGCAAAGCGTGGGGCTGGACCCCTATGTGGGCTTTTTGCATCGTCCCCGGCCCGGGCGGCAGAGCCTAGCCCTGGACCTGATGGAAGAACTGCGTGCGGTATACGCCGACCGGTTTGTGCTTTCCTGCATCAATCAGAAAATCCTATCGCCGAAGCACCTGCAAACGCAGGAGAACGGCGCCGTTCTTCTGACGGACGACGGCCGAAAGGCTTTTCTGAGCGCCTGGCAGAACAAGAAAAAGGAACAGATCACCCATCCGTTCCTGAAGGAAAAGCTGCCATGGGGCCTCGCGCCCTATGTGCAGGCCCTGCTGCTCGCCCGCACACTTCGCGGTGACCTGGAGATCTACCCGCCATTTTTCTGGAAGTGAGGCTCGCCATGCTTGTGCTGATTACCTATGACGTGAGCACCGAAACCGCCGCCGGGCGCAAGCGCCTGCGCAAAGTTGCCAAACAGTGCGTAAACCACGGGCAGCGGGTGCAGAACTCCGTGTTTGAATGCCTGCTGGACGCCGCACAGTACGCCATACTCAAGGCCGAGCTGACCAAACTGATCGACCCGGAAGTGGACAGCCTGCGCTTTTACCAGCTGGGCAACCATTACCAGAACAAAGTGGAACACGTCGGCGTTCGCCCCGCCTTCCAGCAGGATGACGTTCTGATTTTCTGAGCGCACCATCTGGCGACGAAGGGCGTGCGAACATGGAGCAATCACCGCACACCCGGATGCTTCGCACCGGTTTTTGGGGAGATTGTTTGGGATTAGTCGTGCAAACGGTGGCGTGAGCGCTTTGGTGTGATTGCAAATCTGTGCAAATTGCTGTACTATATGAGTGCAAATAGAGATTTTTCTCTGTTTTTGCCGTCGTCCTCCGCACGGAGGACGTGGATTGAAATGGCGCGTATCCGGCTGGAGGAGGCGCGGGCCTGGGTCGTCCTCCGCACGGAGGACGTGGATTGAAATCGGCCTCTGCAATACAGCCGCTTATGTATCTCCGGTCGTCCTCCGCACGGAGGACGTGGATTGAAATGGGCCAAAGTTGACGCGGGGTGCGCGGTATACGGTCGTCCTCCGCACGGAGGACGTGGATTGAAATTGGACGCGGCCCAAAATCTGCGAGACGCTGCGCAGTCGTCCTCCGCACGGAGGACGTGGATTGAAATGCCCTACCGGCCCCGCTCCCCTGCCCCCTTCGGCCGTCGTCCTCCGCACGGAGGACGTGGATTGAAATCGCGCGGCTTGCTGCTGCTGCGCCATGAGCCGTTGTCGTCCTCCGCACGGAGGACGTGGATTGAAATTGGCGTAGTATCGTTACTTTTGGGGCGTTGCCGGTCGTCCTCCGCACGGAGGACGTGGATTGAAATACTGGCTACCGGATACGCCAGCAAACCGGGAGCAGCTGGTCGTCCTCCGCACGGAGGACGTGGATTGAAATAGGGGTGGCTCAGGTCTTTGCGCGTCCAGTGTGTGTCGTCCTCCGCACGGAGGACGTGGATTGAAATAAACTTGGCGCTCAAGGCGTCAAATTCCCGCCGGTCGTCCTCCACACGGAGGACGTGGATTGAAATCCAGATGCCGCCGAAATCGCCCGCACGGTGCAGTGTCGTCCTCCACACGGAGGACGTGGATTGAAACAAAGAGTACGCCAAGCAATACTTGGTGTACTCTTTATTTGTCCTCCTGCAAAGCACACGCATCGAAACAACTGATCCTTAGCCCACCGCTCATTAACGCAGCTATGACACCCTGAAGATCAAGGTGGGCGCCGATCCCTCTCTGGATGTGGCCCGTCTCATGGCGGTCTGCAAAGAGGTAGGCGACAACCTTCGCATCCGCATCGATGCCAACCAGGCCTGGAGCCCCAAGCAGGCCGTCAAGCTGCTCAACCAGATGCAGGACAAGGGCCTGGACATCGAGTTCGTGGAGCAGCCTGTCAAGGCCCACGACTTTGAGGGGCTGCAGTACGTTACCCAGCGCTCCTATGTCCCCGTTCTGGCCGATGAGAGCGTGTTCTCTCCGGAGGGCGCCCTGAAAATCATGCAGATGGGCGCCGCAGACATGGTGAATATCAAGCTGATGAAGTGCGGCGGCCTGTATAACGCCCTAAAAATCGCCTCCGCTGCCGAGGTCTACGGCGTGGAGTGCATGATCGGCTGCATGCTGGAGGCCAAGATCAGTGTCAATGCGGCGGTCCATCTAGTCTGCGCCAAGCAGATCATCACCAAGATCGACCTGGACGGCCCCGTGCTGTGCAGCGAGGCCCCCATCCTGGGCGGCGCGGTGTTCAACGAGCGGGAGATCACCGTCTCCAACGACCCAGGTCTGGGCATCCATGGCATTCAAGGGATTCGCTATCTGGCAGACTGATACCATTTCTGTGTTGTCTGCATTTTACAAGGTGCGCCCAATTGATTCTACCAGCATAGTCAAGTAAAGAAAACGCAGAACCATAAGGAATACTATAATTGATGCAAAGATCGGTCTGACAGTAGGCGTATCTATTTGTTGGACCGATTTTTACTTTGAGATTTGGCGGAATATACAATCTCAAGATATACGAGGTAGACATTAGGTAAGCTGGTAGAAATGCGACTGTAAAATTGTTTGTCATATATATTGTGCTTGTGATCTAATTAAAAATTGTTTGATATACACAATATCATAGTACGTATATTGGTGATTCAGACAAAAAGCAAAAGAGGAGTGAAATTTTTATTGAGATTATTGCTGAAAAGATATATAATAACTTCAGCAGAACTGGAAACGATTCCAGGAACATTTCCAGAATAAATTCAATGGGAAATTATTAGGAGGTCAATGGAAATGAAAAGAAGACTCGTTGCGCTCGGTTTAGCCGCTGCACTGTGTTTGTCACTGCTGAGTGGTTGTGGTGCAAAACCATCCACGCCCAGCAGCACAGGAAGCTCTGGCAACGATTCCGCCGGCGGAAAAGTGTACTACCTGAATTTTAAGCCTGAGCAGGATGCTCAGTGGCAGGAACTGGCCGACCTGTACACCAAGGAGACCGGCGTGGATGTCACCGTCGTTACCGCCGCTTCTGGCAACTATGAGACCACTCTGAAGTCCGAGATGGCCAAGACCGATGCTCCCACCCTGTTCCAGGTCAACGGCCCCGTGGGCCTGGCCGCTTGGAAGGACTACTGCTATGACCTGACCGGCTCTGACATTGCCAGCCAGCTCACCAGCAAGGAGTTCGCCCTGATGGACGGGGACAAGATGGCGGGCATCGGCTACGTTATCGAGACCTACGGCATCATCTACAATAAGGCTCTGCTGGAGCAGGCCGGCTACTCCGCCGACGACATCAAGAGCTTTGCCGATCTGAAGAGGGTGGCCGAGGACATCACCGCCCGCAAGGACGAGCTGGGCTTCTCCGCCTTCACCTCCGCCGGCATGGATGGCTCCTCCGACTGGCGCTTCAAGACCCACCTGGCCAACCTGCCCATCTACTATGAGTACAAGGCTGACGGCATCGACTCCACCGACGCCATCAAGGGCACCTACCTGGACAACTACCGCCAGATCTGGGACCTGTACATCAACAACGCCACCTGTGAGCCCACTCTGCTGTCCACCAAGACCGGCGACGACGCCGTGGCCGAGTTTGTGACCAACAAGGCCGTGTTCTATCAGAACGGCACCTGGGCCTACAACGACGTGGCCGAGCTGGGCGACGACAACCTGGGCATGCTGCCCATCTACATCGGCGTGGACGGCGAGGACAAGCAGGGCCTGTGCACCGGCACCGAGAACTACTGGTGCGTCAACGCCAAGGCCTCTGAGGCCGACATCAAGGCCACCCTGGACTTCATGAACTGGTGTGTCACCTCTGAGGTGGGCACCACCGCCATGTGCGGCGGCGAGGGCGCCATGCCCTCCGGCCAGTCTGGCATGGGCTTTGTGATCCCCTTCAAGGGCAACCTGGAGTCCAGCAACCCCCTGGTGAACATCGCCAACCAGTATGTGGCCGATGGCTATGAGCCCGTGTCCTGGAACTTCGCCACCATGCCCTCTGAGGAATGGAAGAACGGCGTGGGCTCCGCTCTCACCACCTATGCCGCCGATCAGACCGATGCCAACTGGGACGCCGTGGTGACCGCCTTCGTGGACGGCTGGGCCGCCGAGGCAGCTGCCGTCAACGGCTGATTGGAACCCTATCTCTGAACCCAACACTTTGACAGCGGGCGGGCGTTTGCCTGCCCGCTGTCTCCATTTTATCCTACTGACTGATTTATGTAAGGAGGCTTTTCTTTGGAAAAGGCAATCAAGCGGTATTTTCCCATCTTCCTCCTGCCCACCCTGGCCGCGTTCACCATCGGCTTCATCGTGCCCTTCCTCATGGGCATCTGGCTGTCCTTCTGCAAGTTTACCACGGTGACCGACGCCACCTTCAACGGGGTGGAAAACTATGTCCGGGCCTTTCAGGACACCATATTCCGTCACGCCTTCTGGTATACCGCCCTGTTTGCGGTGGTTTCCCTGGTGGTCATCAACATCATCGCCTTCCTGATCGCCCTGGCCCTGACCCAGAAGATGCGGGGTACCAACATTTTTCGCACCGTGTTCTTCATGCCCAACCTCATCGGCGGCATCGTGCTGGGCTACATCTGGCAGCTTATCTTCAACGGCATCCTGGCAGCCTACTCCACCGCCCTCAATCTCAACGAGTGGTACGGCTTTGCCGGATTGGTCATCCTGGTGTCCTGGCAGCAGATCGGCTATATGATGATCATTTACATCGCCGGGCTCCAGTCCATCCCCGGCGATGTGATCGAGGCCGCCCAGATCGACGGCGCCAGCGGCCCTAAGCGGCTGTTCAAGGTGACCATCCCCATGATGATGCCCTCCATCACCATCTGCACCTTCCTTTCCCTGGTCAACGGCTTCAAGCTCTTTGACCAGAATCTGTCCCTAACCGCCGGCGAGCCCGCCAAGATGTCCGAGCTGCTGGCTCTGAACATCTTCAACACCTTCTACGGCCGTACCGGCTGGGAGGGCGTGGGCCAGGCCAAGGCCGTGGTCTTCTTTATTCTGGTGGTTGGCATCGGTCTGCTTCAGCTCCGGGCCACCCGCTCCAAGGAGGTACAGCAATGAAACAAAAACAAGCCCGTCTCAGCCGCTTGGGCACCGGCCTGTTCTCCTTTTTGTGCATCGTCTATGTGCTGCCCATCGTGGTGGTGCTAATGAACTCCTTTAAGAAAAAGTCCTACATCAACCTGGAGCCCTTCCAGCTGCCCAATGAGACCACTCTCACAGGCCTAGACAACTACACCGCCGCCATCGACCAGTACGGCTTTCTGAGGGCGGTGGGCTGGACGGTGTTCATCACCGTGGGCTCGGTGCTGGTCATCCTCATCTGCACCTCCATGTGCGCCTGGTATATTACCCGGGTGAAGACCCGGGTCACCAAAGCCATCTACATCCTGTGCGTCTTCTCCATGGTGGTCCCCTTCCAGATGGTCATGTTCACTCTCTCCCTGGTCACCGACCGGCTGGGTCTGGGCACCCCCTGGGGTCTCATCATCATCTACTTGGGCTTTGGCGCGGGGCTGGCGGTGTTCATGTTCTGCGGCTTTGTCAAGTCCATCCCCATTGAGATCGAGGAGGCCGCCATGATCGACGGCTGTTCACCCATCCGTACCTTCTTCTCGGTGGTTCTGCCCATCATGAAGCCCACCTACATCTCCGTGGGCATCTTGGAGACCATGTGGATCTGGAACGACTTCCTGTTGCCCTACCTGACCCTGGATCTGAAAAAGTACAAAACCATCTCTATTGTGATACAATATATGAAAGGCTCCTACGGCCGGGTTGACATGGGTGCCATTATGGCCGCCCTCATCATGGCGGTAATCCCTGTGATCGTATTTTACCTGTCCTGCCAGAAGTACATTATCAAAGGCGTGGCCGCGGGTGCGGTCAAGGGGTAACGGGGCTGTATCACATGGAATATTGGAAGTGAAGCTGTGACGATAAAAGATATTGCGCGTCTTTCGGGATATGGGTTAGGTACTGTATCCCGGGTTCTGAATAATCATCCAGATGTCAGTGAGAAGGCTCGAGAACGTATTCTGGCTGTAGTACATGAGCATGGATTTGAGCCAAACGCTAATGCAAAGTATCTGAAGACGCAGGCACAATCGTCCGTTGCCGTATTGGTAAAAGGATCTCAAAACTTCTTGTTTGCTGGAATTTTGGAACGTGTGCAGGATCTTTTTCGAAACAACGGTGAAGAGATTTATGTGGCCTATCTGGATGAGGAGGCCGACGAAGTACAGTATGCAGTGCAGTTAGTCAAGCTCCGTCGGCCCAAAGGAATTATTTTCCTTGGAGGAGACTTGGACTGTTTTCGACGAGAATTTCATCCAATTACGGTTCCTTGTGTGTTGCTGACCAATGACGCCCATGCTTTAGGTTTTGAAAATCTATCCAGCTTCTCCACAGATGACACTGCATCTGCAGAGGCTGTTATTGAGTACCTATACCGTCATGGACATCAGAAGATCGGTGTGTTGGGAGGAAACCTGGCGGTTGAGCAAATTAGTGTTAAACGTCTCCGGGGTGTTGAGGTTTGTATGGGGCGGTTAGGCTTGCCTTTTGACCCTAAAGCTAACCATGTCCCATGTCGGTTCTCCATGGCAGATGGATATGCGGCGGCAAAAGAGCTACTGGGGCGAGAGCCGGATATCACTGCCCTGTTTGCACTGGGCGATGTTATTGCTTTAGGGGCTATGCGTGCCATATGCGATTTGGGGCTGAGGATCCCGGATGATATCTCGATCGTAGGTTATGATGGAATTGATGCTGCTAACTTCTGTATCCCCCGACTGACAACCGTTAGACAGGATTCCGCGGAGCTGGCAGCCCGGGGAGTACAAACCTTGCTCCAGGCGATTCATTACAAAACAACTCCGGTTTATGAAACAATTGATTTTGAATTAGTGGAACGTGAAAGTGTTTCTTTTGTGGAAACAAGATAACAGAGTCACAGAAAGGGTGGCGTTGATATGCGAAGTGCCGGCGTTCTGATGCCAATCACTTCATTACCCTCACCGTGGGGAATCGGAACTTTGGGGAGATCTGCCAGAGAGTTTTTAGACTTTTTGGCAGAAAGTGGTCAGACTTATTGGCAGTTATTGCCCATTGGACCTACTGGCTATGGCGACTCTCCATACCAACCTTTTTCCTCCTATGCAGGGAACCCCTATTTGATTGATCTAGATGATTTGGCCAAGGCGGGATTATTATTGCCCGAAGAGTACCAAGGCATCCAGTGGAGTACAAATCCCGCCCGTGTAGACTATGGATTGTTGTATCAAAAACGTTTCCAGGTACTCAAAAAAGCTGTGGATCGGCTTTGGGCCAATAACAAACAAGCGGTGCAGTGTTTTTGCGATAAAGAAAGTTATTGGCTGGAAGATTACTCCCTTTTCATGTCTTTAAAAAGTTATTTTGGCGGAAGACCTTGGAAAGAGTGGCCGGAAGAACTTCGTCACAGGGAAAGAGAATCAATGTCACAGGCCAAGGCAGAGATGGAATCGGATATTCTCTTTTGGAAAGGCGTACAGTTTTTGTTTTTTGAGCAGTGGGAACGGCTGAAAAGTCTGGCGGAAGCCAAAGGGATATCGATCATTGGCGATATTCCTATTTATGTGGCGGAAGACAGTTCGGATGTATGGGCACATCCGGATCAGTTCCAGATGGACGCTGATCTGCATCCTACCCGGGTGGCTGGTTGCCCACCGGATGGCTTTTCTGCAGATGGCCAGTTGTGGGGCAATCCTCTTTTTAATTGGGAGCAGATGCGGGCAGATGGCTATCACTGGTGGTTGCACCGTATTTCTTTCCAGTTTAGGTTTTATGATGTGCTTCGTATCGATCATTTCCGGGGCTTTGATGCTTACTATGCTATTCCGGCTTCTGCTGAGACAGCCAAAGAAGGTACATGGGAAGCTGGGCCTGGGTTGGACTTTTTCCGTGCAATGGAGAAGGTAGTTGGTCAGCGGCCCATCATTGCAGAGGATCTTGGCTTTCTTACCCCCTCGGTACATCAACTTTTGAAGGACACCGTCTATCCTGGAATGAAGGTGCTGGAGTTTGCCTTTGATAGCCGGGATGGGGGAGGGCGAACCTATCAGCCCCATAATTACCCTACCAATTGTGTTGCCTATGTCGGTACCCACGACAACGACACTGCTTTAGGGTGGATTAGTACCGCAAAACCAGAAGATGTAGCATTGGCTCGCGAATATTTGCATCTTGATTCTATTGAAGGAGAAAATTGGGGAATGATGCGAGCTATTTGGAGTAGTACTGCCGATTGCGCCATTGTTCAAATGCAGGATCTGCTAGGGCTTAGCTCAGAGGGGCGGATCAACACCCCCTCTACGCTGGGGGGTAACTGGCAGTGGCGGGCGCTGCCCGGCTTTGATAGCCCGGCTCTGGCCAAACGCCTGCTGCGGCAGATGAAGCTCTATGAGCGCCTGCCCCAGGAAAGGGAGGGCGAAAAGTTATGAGCATCCAACCTTATTTGGATACCTATTTGACAAGGCATGGGGTCAGCCTGGACACGAGCTCCGACCGGGAGCTGATGTACGCCCTGACCGCCGCGGTGCGTGATCTACAAAAGCCCATGGGCCACGCCCAGGGGAAGCGGAAACTGTACTATTTTTCCGCGGAATTTCTGGTGGGGCGGCTGCTGAGGGCCAACCTCATCAACCTGGGCCTACTAGAGGATGTGGAGTCTCTACTGGCCGCTCACGGCCGCTCCTTGGCCCAGATTGAGGATCAGGAACCGGAGCCTTCCCTGGGTAACGGCGGGCTGGGCCGCCTGGCCGCCTGCTTTCTGGACTCCATCGCCTCCCTGGGACTCAACGGGGACGGTGTGGGCCTCAATTACCACTATGGCCTGTTCCGTCAGCGGTTGGACACTGGCCGGCAGATTGAGATGCCCGACCCCTGGATTGCGCCGGAGTCCTGGCTGCTGGATACCGGGGTGTCCTACCCGGTAAAGTTCGGGAGCTTCTCTCTGAACGCCAGACTGTACGACCTGGAGATTCCCGGCTATGAGAATGGCATTTGCAACCGATTGCACCTCTTTGACGTGGAGCAACCCGCCCCACCCCCCAAGGATGGCATCCAGTTTGACAAAACGGACATCTCCCACCACCTGACCTCCTTCCTCTACCCCGATGACAGCGACGAGACGGGGCGGCTGCTGCGACTATACCAGCAGTACTTCATGGTTTCCGCTGGTGCCCAACTGATTCTGCAGGAACTGGAGGAGCGGGGGCACGCCCTGGAAGAGCTGGACAAGTACGCCGTTGTCCACATCAACGACACCCACCCATCCATGGTGATTCCGGAGCTCATTCGTCTGCTAACCGAGCGGGGGGTGGAGCTAGAGCGGGCCATGGATCTGGTAGAGCGTACCTGTGCCTACACCAACCACACCATCCTGGCCGAGGCCCTGGAGAAATGGCCTGCCTCCTATCTGGAACAGGTGACCCCCCAGCTACTGCCTTTTATCCGTGCCCTGGATGAACGGGCCCGGAAACGCAGCGATGCCCCCGAGCTTGCCATCTGGGATGCGCACGATATCATCCACATGGCCCACATGGATATCCACAGCAGCGCCAAGGTCAACGGTGTGGCCGAGTTGCACACCGAAATCCTGAAAAATACGGAGTTGCACTCCTTCTATGTGCTCTACCCAGAGAAGTTCAACAATAAAACAAACGGTATCACCTTCCGCCGCTGGCTGATGGGCTGCAACCCTGCTCTCTCCGATCTCATCACCCAGGCCATTGGCCCGGAGTGGAAGCGGGATGCGGGGAAGCTGGAGGGGCTGATGGACCACATGGAGGACAGCGCTTTCCGTGAGCAGTTGCTGTCCGTCAAGGGGGAAAACAAGACGAAACTGGCCCGGTGGCTGAAGGGGCGCGGGACGGAGATTAACCCCGATAGCATCCTGGACATCCAGATCAAACGGCTGCACCAGTATAAGCGCCAGCAGATGAATGCCTTGTATGCGATCTGGAAGTATCTGCAGATCAAGGAGGGCCGTACCCCAACCCGGCCGGTGACTATGGTGTTCGGTGCCAAAGCCGCCCCTGCCTATACCCTAGCCAAGGACACCATCCACCTGCTTTTGTGCCTGAGCAGGCTCATCGACCAGGACCCTCAGGTGTCCCCCTGGCTGAAGCTGGTGATGGTGGAAAACTACAATGTCTCCTCCGCCGAGCTCCTGGTGCCCGCCTGCGATGTGTCCGAGCAGATCTCCTTGGCATCCAAGGAGGCCAGTGGTACCGGCAACATGAAGCTCATGGCCAACGGTGCTGTCACCCTGGGTACGTTGGACGGGGCCAATGTGGAGATCTCCCGGCTGGTGGGGAGGGAGAACATCTACATCTTCGGCCGCTCGGCTGATGAGGTCATTGACCTCTATCAGAATAACGCCTACCGTAGCAGCGACTACTGGCAGAAGCCAGAGGTGGAGCGTCTGGTGGACTTCATCATCAGCCCCCAGCTGCTGACCATGGGTGATGCCCAGAGCCTTAGCCGGCTCTACAAGGACTTTATTTCCAAAGACTACTTTATGGCCCTTTTAGACCTGGAGGACTATATTGCGGTGAAGGAGCGTTGCCTAACCGACTACGAGGACCGGGACGCCTGGAGCCGCAGGATGCTGGTCAATATTGCCCGCTCTGGATTCTTTTCCTCCGATCGTACGATCGCGGAATATGACCAGGATATCTGGCATTTAAAATGAAAGCCATCTCAGAAAGGAGTGCTTATTATGTCTGAAGTCAGTTTACAGCATATTGAAAAAGTATATCCATACAGCGAGAAAAAGAAAAGTAATCTCAAGGTAACGGACGAAGGCGTTCACGCGGTGCAGGACTTCAACCTGAATATCAAGGATCGGGAATTCATTGTATTAGTCGGGCCCTCCGGTTGCGGAAAATCTACCACGCTGAGGATGGTGGCAGGGTTGGAGGAGATCACCAGGGGTGAGCTCTATATTGACGGAAAACTGGTCAACGATGTGGAGCCTAAGGATCGAGACATCGCTATGGTGTTTCAAAGCTATGCCCTATATCCCCACATGACGGTGCGGGGCAATATGGAATTTCCACTGAAACTCCGCAAGTTACCTAAGGAGGAGATCGACCGTCGTGTGAATCAGGCGGCGGAGATCCTGGGAATTACGGAATATCTAGATCGCAAGCCTAAGGCGCTGTCAGGTGGCCAGAGGCAGCGGGTGGCCATTGGCCGAGCTATTGTACGAGATCCCAAAGTTCTACTCATGGACGAACCCTTATCGAATCTGGATGCCAAGTTGCGTAACCAGATGCGCGCTGAGATCATCAAGCTACGCCAGCGTATCAATGCCACATTCATCTATGTTACCCACGATCAGACCGAGGCAATGACCTTAGGTGACCGCATTGTTATCATGAAAGACGGTGTTATCCAGCAAATTGGAACACCTCAAGAGGTTTTCAATCACCCGGTCAACCTCTTTGTAGCAGGTTTTATAGGGGTCCCACAGATGAACTTCTACGATGCGGAGTTGAAGAGGGATGAAGACGGCGTATATTCTGTTTTGATGGACGGTATTCGAGTAGTGCCTACCGTCGAGAAACAAGAAAGGTTGCGTCAAGCTAGTGTACCCCCCCAAGAGATTATTCTCGGTGTCCGGCCTGAGCACATTATGCTGTTGGAGAATGGTGAACATGGGGTGCATGGCAAGGTAGAAGTCTCAGAGATGATGGGGAGTGCGGTCCATCTTCATGTGGATATCAATGGTCGGGATAGCATTATTGTTGCCCAGACCTCGGGTATGGATGGAGCCCAGTATATCCCTCCGGAAAGTGGCACTTCCATTTCGTTTATTTTTGGCGGAAATGTGGTCCACCTATTTTCTAAAAAAGACGGTCATAATTTGGAATTTTAATTACACAACAGATATAACAAATATGGGGCAGGAGACAACAAAAGCGTTGGATCCTGCCCCATATAGCACCGAGAATTACTTTTTAAGGTAAACTATGATCCAATCTCAACCATTCTTTTTCATTTGCTTAATAGTATCGTATAGCGCTGCAAAACGGCTGCTGAGCCGATCTTCTTCATAATTACTGATTTCTTTTTTCAAAAGACAAACTGTCCGGGCAGTTTCTTTGCGGTTGTATTTCTTTGGCCACCGCTCGTACCCCGTTGATTTACCTTCTGCCATTTTCGCCTGAATATCGGCCAGCAAATTAATCATAGTCATTTGTTGCAAAGATTGAAAGCCAAACCCGGGCTTTCGGTGTGTCCATGGAAATCATGCTTAAGGTTGTGGAAGTGCTGGAAATTCCAGTCTCCAAACTGTTTGAAGATTAAAAAATCTCACGGCGAGACCTGATTCCGACAGAAATTGTGTCTCACCGCGAGATTTATTTTATTCCCCGTAATACAAGGGATGTCCAATGGAGGTAAAGCCCTCCAGGCCGGTGATCACCACATTATTTTGGCTGAACGCACAGTGGATGATGAGCATGTTTCCGCTTTCATCTCTGCCACCTACGATTCCCACATGCTCATCATCGGGATAGAACACCAGATCGCCGGGCTGGGCCTCATTCCACGAGATGGGGGTACAGCAGGTGTGCTGCATGTGGGCACTGCCGCCGTGGCCTATGACGTACTTTCCATCCGTGACATTGTAAAATACTCAATCGACAAATCCGCTTCAGTCCAATCCATAGGGTCGATATGTGTCGGTGGTGGAGTTGCCGTCCGCCCATACCTTGGTGAGCTGGCCCCAGCGGGAGTCCCAGCCGATCACCAGGGACTTCCCGCCCCAGAAGTAGTTGACCTTGCCCACCAGTCTGCAGGCGGTCTCTACCACGGCCCGGCGCTCCGGGTCCAGGTCAGCGGGCAGATCCGCCAGCAGCTTCTTTGCCGTGGTGTCGGAGATCGTGAGATCTCCAGCCAAGGTGGCCAGCATACCGGAATTTGCCAGCAGTTCATCCAGCGCCTCATTCTGTTCCTCTGTGAAAGAATAAAACACCCGCATATCATCCGGCGTCCTGGCGGTGATGGTCACAGTGAGTATCCGCTCTGTCCAGGCTGGTGTATCTCCAGAGGCTGGGTGCTCCACCTCTCTGGAGGAGGAGGTCAGCTTTGTCATGTCCCAGAATACTGTACGCAGGGCTTCTACATTTGCCGCATCCAGTATCGCCACCGTTGTTCCGTCCGCTGTGCCTGCCGTTTTGGCGGCAAACACCGCCAAGATATCAGACCAGGGGGGGGCGGCTGTCCCTGGATCTCCAACGTGTCATATCCACCATCCGCCTGCATACTGGAGATTTTCTCTCCCAATTCGCCGTTGATCTGCGCCACCGCCTGAGCGGGAGAGACGGCTCTGGTCGTTTCATCCGACCCGGCAAAAAAGATACCCAACGGGGAGGCGAGGATGATGCCACACAGGCAAATGACGATCACGACCGCGATCACGATGCCACCGCCTGACGTGGCTGCGGCAGCCAGGGCTTTCGCCGCCGCGATCACAGCGCGGAGCGCACGACCTGCCGTGGCTGTTTGTGGATGTCCATACCTTGTGGCCGTTTTCCCGAGGGAGGAGCTGCGGAGGAAACGTCCTCTCCTGCGGGCAAGCGCCGATCCAGTTTCCCGCTGCGGAGAAGGGTACCCTGGCGCTCTTGTACAAAGGACGCTTTCCCCTGCTGCAACGCACTGGGCGGTGTAGCAGGTGCGGGGTCAGCTTGTATCTTCAGATAGGTGTCCTTGGTCTTAATGCTTCTTTTTTGAGGCTTTTGGAGTGCGGACTGCGGCTGGGGGTGGCCTCTGACTGCACTCTGCGCCTAGAGCGGATCTCTCGCTTCCCTCCCATGAAGACGGTCCCTTGGAGGCAGAATACCGTCATCTCTTGGCTTTGCCGCTCCTTGCGGATCATGACGGCCAGAATGCCCGTTTGGACCTGTATCTGGGTTGTGTGCCGCACCTTTCTTTCGCTTCCCAAGCAGACGCTCGGCCAGCTGCTCTGCCCGTTTGACGCCACTCACCTCGGCGTCGCCCAGCTGGTCACCGCCGAAGTCATCCCGCTGGCCGTGCTGGGCAACATCCCGCAGCTGGCCCAGCAGGCGCTCTGTGCCGTCATCCAGCCCCCTGCGGATCAACTTTTTCGGCGCGGACTTGACCCGCTCTTTCAAAGTGTGCTGTACCTGGGGCTTTTCCAAAACCATGGCAGAAAGCTATTACCAAGACCACCAAGGAACCAAGGACAAAGCAAGCAATACCACCAACTGAAACAGCCGCGCAATACAAAGAGAGAAGCCCCCCTTGGCCGTTCGATTTGAACTGCCAGCGGGGGCTTCTCTCGCTGTTTTCTCTTTGCTCAGAGGTTCGAATCACCCCACATCACGAAAATGGCCTTTTGCATCTCCATCTCGTCTGGTGCTCGATTTTGTCCTCTGAAACGACTGAAACCCTTGCCGCAGCAAGGGTTTCAGGGGTTGCATCTTTTTCAGCAACCTTAGTTGGCAAATGACTCTATTTTTGATAGAAACCGTGTAAGGGGGTGCAATTACGGTTTGGAGGGGGTGCATTTTCGATGTTAGGGGGGGTGCAACCACAGCTTTAGGGGGTGCAATACATTCTTGTGTTGCCCTTCAATTACCATGCAGGTGCAGGAGAGTGTTATTTTTCGTGGGAGCTGTCGTAGATTGCACGGATGTCCTTCGGCAGCTTGTCGGGAATCATGGCGGCGAGTTTTTCCTCATTTCCGTCCCGGATTGCCTGTTCATAGTACCAGCATTTGAATTTCAGCATATCCAGAGTGCGATTCATGCGCGCGATCTCCGCTTCCATGTGGGCTTTCCGTTCCTCAAACATGGCCTTGCGCTGGGGATAGGTGGACGAACCCTCAGAGCACCAGTCCATGAACTGCCGGATGTCCTTGATCTCCATACCGGCCTTTTTCAAGCACTCAATCACTCGGAGTGCCTCAATCTCCTGCTCACTGAACTTACGGATACCGGATACCCGTTCCATGTTCGGGAAAAGTCCCTGTTTATCATAATAGCGCAGTGTAGAGATGGGCATTCCGAACATCTCCGCCACCTGTCCGATTGAATACATAAAAATTCCTCCGAAAATTTTCAAAAATATCTTGACCTGAAGTTAGGTTTAGGTGTTATCATTATAATAACACAAAAGAAACCGAAGTGCAAGGAGTGTTTCATAATGAGTAAAAAAGTGTTGATTCTTTCTTCAAGCCCCCGCAAGGACGGCAACTCCGAAACGCTGGCGGCAGCGTTTGCCAAGGGTGTACAGGCGGCAGGCAATCAGGTAGAAACTGTGTATCTGCGAGAAAAGCAGGTTAGCTTCTGCAAAGGCTGCTTTGCCTGCCTAAAGTCGGGGCACTGCGTCATCCAAGACGATGCTGTGGAAATTGCCGCCAAAATGCACGATGCAAATGTGCTGGTGTTCGCAACACCCGTCTACTATTACTGCGTCAGCGGTCAGCTCAAGACTATGCTGGATCGTGCCAACCCATTGTTCGATACGGACTACGCCTTTACGAAAGCCTATCTGCTGGCAACAGCGGCAGAGGACGCACCGGAAACCTTTGCAGGCACAGAAAAAGCTGTGCAGGGTTGGGTAGACTGCTTCCCCCGCTGTGCGCTGGCTGGCACAGTGTTTGCAGGCGGCGTAAACGGCGTGGGAGAGATCACAGGACATCCTGCACTGGAGCAAGCTTATCAGATGGGCAAGGAGGTCTGAGCTATGGCAGTCAAACAAACGGCAGGCAGAGAATCGCTGGGGGCATTTGCTCCCAAATTTGCGGAATTGAATGATGATGTGCTGTTCGGGCAGGTGTGGAGCCGGGAGGACAAGCTTTCCCTGCGGGACCGCAGCATTGTAACTATAGTTGCGCTGATGGCGCAGGGGCTGACCGATTCGTCCTTTCAGTACCATCTGACAGCCGCAAAGCGCAACGGTGTAACCAAAACGGAAATTGCGGAGATCCTGACCCACGCGGCATTTTATGCGGGCTGGCCCAAGGCGTGGGCGGCTTTTCGTATGGCAAAGGAGGTATGGGCGGAGGACGATGCCGACGACGCAAAAGCCAAGCATCAGAATGAAATGGTCTTTCCCATCGGCGCGCCCAATGACGCCTTTGCGAAATATTTTATCGGGCAAAGCTATCTCGCACCTCTTTCTACGCAGCAGGTCGGCATTTACAATGTAACCTTTGAACCCGGTTGCCGTAACAACTGGCACATTCATCACGCGAAAAAAGGCGGCGGACAGATTCTCGTCTGCGTGGCCGGACGAGGTTACTATCAGGAATGGGGCAAACCGGCACAGGAGCTGCGCCCCGGCGATGTGGTAAATATCCCTGTTGGCGTAAAGCACTGGCACGGCGCTGCGCCGGATAGCTGGTTCTCTCATCTGGCGGTAGAGGTTCCGGGGGACGAAACCTCCAATGAATGGTTGGAATCCGTGGACAATACCGCATATTTTAAGGCAACAGGCAAGGAGGTCTGAATATGGAAAAGCTGAATCTGACACAGGAATGGGACAAGGTGTTCCCGAAAAGCAACAAGGTGGATCACAAAAAAGTGACCTTTCACAACCGCTACGGCATCACACTGGCGGCGGATCTGTACACGCCGAAGGGCGCAGTGGGCAAGCTGCCCGCTATTGCCGTCAGCGGTCCGTTCGGTGCGGTAAAGGAGCAGTCCTCCGGTCTGTACGCACAGAAAATGGCAGAGCTTGGCTTTCTGACGATTGCCTTCGACCCGTCCTACACCGGCGAGAGCGGCGGTATGCCCCGCTATGTAGCTTCGCCGGACATCAACACCGAGGATTTCTGCGCAGCGGTGGACTTCCTCTCCGTGCAGGAGAATGTGGACCCGGAGCGCATCGGTATCATCGGTATCTGCGGCTGGGGCGGTATGGCGATCAATGCCGCCGCCATCGATACCCGCATTAAAGCGACCGCTGCCATGACCATGTACGATATGACCCGTGCGACTGCCAACGGATATTTTGATGCTGAGGATTCTGAGCAGGCACGCTTTGAAAAGCGAAAAGCGCTGAACACGCAGCGTACCGAGGACTATAAAAACGGCAGCTATGCGCTGGCGGGTGGCGTAGTTGATCCGCTGCCGGAGGATGCGCCGCAGTTTGTGAAGGACTATTACGCCTACTACAAAACGCCACGTGGCTACCATCCCCGCAGCCTGAACTCCAACGGCGGCTGGAATGTGACCTCCTCGCTTTCCTTCCTGAATATGCCGATCCTGCAATACAGCAACGAGATCCGCTCTGCTGTGCTGCTGGTACACGGAGAGAAAGCGCACTCCCGCTATTTCAGTGAGACAGCTTACAGCAAGCTGACCGGTGACAATAAGGAATTGCTCATGATCCCCGGCGCAAACCACACCGACCTTTACGATCAGATGGACGTCATTCCGTTTGAAAAGCTGAAGACATTCTTTTCGGAGTAAAACGCACAAAACCCCGCCGCAGAATTGCCTGCAGCGGGGTTCGTTTATGAGCCTGAACAGCCGAAAAGCCTGATTTCAAGCGGTTTTCGGGCACAGAAAAAGACCACCGTAATTCTATCAAAATTACGGTGGTCTTATGGTGGACCTGGAGGGATTCGAACCCTTGACCTCTGCGATGCGAACGCAGCGCTCTCCCAACTGAGCTACAGGCCCATAAATTCCTTTGACAGTTATAGACTATATCACGGAAGAGGCCAAAAGTCAAGCAAAATTTCCTATCTTTTCTCCGCCTCTAAAATCTATGTCTCTAAAAATGCACGGGGTCAACATCCGGTCGGCTCTCTGCCTCGGTCACTTCTCTCACCTCAACCAGTCAGCCGACAAACACCGGCTCCTCCACAAACAAAAAAGCTACAGAACGAATGTTCTGCAGCTTTTGGTGCGGATGAAGGGACTTGAACCCATATGACATTGCTGTCACTAGAACCTGAATCTAGCGCGTCTGCCAATTCCGCCACATCCGCATGAGGCGTGTTGCTCGGCTGTGTGCCGTCAACAGTTGAGATTATAACACGCTTTTTCTGCCTTTGTCAACTGTTTTTTCAAAGTTTTTTATCGGCTCATTTTTCTCTTTTTTATCTCTTTCGTTTTCATCTATGCATCACAAAACTTCTTTACTTTTCGGGCCAATCCATGTATGATAATGACAGACCACGGCCGTACCGTCCTGCAAATGGTGCGGCCGCCTTGTGTGTAAGAAATGACTCTGCTCATGCATAAAAGAAAAGGATAAGGAAATTGGAATGATGACGCAACAGGAACTCACCGCCCTGAATCTGGGCGAAAATCTTGATCAGCTGATGAACCTGGACCCCCGCGGCTACGGCGTATGCCGCATTCTGTACAAGGGCTGCCGCGATTTGTGCGGCGAGCCGGTGTCTCTGCACGCGGCCAAAGGGCTGGTTGAACACATTCACGAGGGCGACCTGGTGTACATCCTCACCGGATTTGTGCTGCTGCCCCACAAAAAGGCCGAGATGGACGGCATTGTCTCCTCGGTGCTGCTGGCCCGTGCGCTGGTCAAGGCCTTCGGGGCCAAGCCCGTGCTGGTGGTTCCGCAGGACTGCGTGCACGCCGTGGAGCAGATGGCTCCGGTGGCCGGGCTGCACCTGTATCATTCCGTGGAAGAAGCACTTGCCATGCCCTTCAGCGTGGGCATGGAAGTGTTCACCAAAAATGCCGAGGAAGCCGAGGCCTGTGCCGATGCCATTCTGGCCAAGGGCAGGCCGGCCGCCTGCATCGCCATTGAGGCTCCCGGTGCCAACGAACTGGGCCAGTACCACAACGCCGTTGGCAAAAACACCACCGCCATTGAGGCCAAGTCGGACATTCTGTTCGTAAAGTGCCAGCAGCTGGGCGTTTGGAACCTGGCTGTGGGCGATTTGGGCAACGAGCTGGGCATGGGCGCTTTGAAGGAGCACCTGCATCGGTACGTGCCCTACATGGGCAAAGGTCAGTGCACCTGCGGCTGTGGCGGCGGCATTGAAAGCGCCGTGGCGGCGGACAATCTGCTTACCGCCACCGTTTCCGATTGGGGCGTATATGCCATGATCGCCATGACCGCCTACCTGCTGCGCACCCCCGATGTGATGCACACGGCGGAGATGGAGCGGGAAATGGTGGTGACGGCCAGCCGCTGCGGCATGCTGGACATGTACGGCTGGCTGGTGCCCGCCATTGACGGCATTGACGTGGATTATCTGTGCGACCTGGTGGGCCTGATGAACCGCCTGGTGGCCTATCCTCTGAAGCTGGAGACCATCACCCCCACCTGGTTTGAAAAGACCATTGAAAAAGGCTTCTTCGGCTGATTTCTCCACAAAGCACGCAAAAACAGGCTGCTGCCCGGCGGGGCAGCAGCCTGTTTGCCTTTTTGAAGGTTTCAGGGTAGCACCCGCCAGAAGGCGGTGCTGCACGGCGGCAGCAGGCTGCCGCCGCCAAAATCGTGGGGCTCTCCGGTGATCAGGTCCACCGCCCGGCCGGCCCCGGCGTCGAAATGGGCCATATAGGGCGCGTGGTCCGCGTTTACGGCCACCAGCACACGCTCGCCCTCCACGCAGCGCTCGAAGATGATCTGCCGGTTGGTAAGGTGTACGTTTCGATAGCTGCCCCAGCGCAGGGCGGTGCTGGCTTTGCGGGCGGCGGCCAGCTTCGCGATCCAGCCAGTCAATGCGTTCTGCTCCGGCTTTTCCAAGGCAGGCCGCAGGTCGGTGTCCAGGTTGCCCTTATCCCCCTGAATGCCCCACTCGCTGCCGTAGTACACGGCGGGCACGCCGGGCATTCCGAACAAAAGGCCCCAGGCCGGCCTCAGATGATCCGGGTCGTTCAGGCGGGTGGCAATGCGGGGCACGTCGTGGTTGTCCAAAAAGCTCAGCAGGTGCGCCCCCTTGTACAGGGTCCAGGGCTCCGGCCCGAACTGCCTGGCCAGGCTGTGGCCGATCTCAAACAGGTTCATGCAGTTGAAGCTGGAATACAGCCCCTTGTAGCACTCATAATTTGTGACGGAATGACACAGCTCCGGCCCCATCCAGCGGTTGTAATCGCCATGCAGGGTCTCGCCCATCAGCACAAACTCCGGCTTCAGGCCGCCCGTGAAGGCGCGCAGCTGGCGCAGATACTCCGGCGGCAGGCAGTACGCCACATCCAGGCGCAGGCCGTCAATGTCATAGGCCTGCACCCAGTGACGGATGGCCTCAAACTGGTGCTGCACAACGGCGGGTTCCCACAGGTTCAGCTTGACCAGCTCGTTGTGCCCCTCCCAGCCCTCATACCAGAAGCCGTCGTGGTACTCGGTGTCTCCGTCAAAGCTCAGGTGGAACCAGTTTTTATAGGGGCTGTCCCATTTCTTTTCCTGCACATCCCGAAATGCCCAGAAGCCGCGTCCCACATGGTTGAACACACCATCCAGCATCACCTTCAGACCCGCCGCATGGAACGCCCGGCACACCTGGACAAAGTCCTCTTCGGTGCCCAGGCGGCTGTCAATTTTGTTGTAATCCCGGGTGTCGTAGCCGTGCCGGTCGCTCTCGCACACCGGGTTCAGCAGCACCGTATCTGCCCCCAGCGCCTTGATGTGCTCCACCCAGTCCAGCAGGCGCAGAATCCGATGGCTGGGCTGGTCATCGTTGTACAGCGGGGCCCCGCACAGCCCCAAGGGATAGATCTGGTACACCACCGCATCGTCAAACCACATTGTTTTCTCCTCTCCGGGAACCGTTGTTTCCCGTTCCGCAGCACCGCTGGGCACAGCAGCCCTGCGGTTTCATTCTGTATTTCCCCTGTTTTTCAGGTCGCGCCGGCCGCCTGCTGCACCAGCTCCAGCTCCTCCGGGGCAATGCAGTTGGGAATCGTCCCTGCCTTTACGTCCCGCAGGCAGGCCTCAAAATCCAGCCAGCGCACCTCGCTGACCTCCTCCTTCTGCAGGGTGAATTTTTTCTCGTCCCAGTCCAGCCAAAGCAGGTAAACGTTGCTCACCTGGCGGTCCAGAAACGGCTTGCCGTGAAAAAACGCCTGATGAAAGAACCGGCGCTGGCCGCAGTAATGCAGCTGCTCCTCCCGCACGTTTACGTCCAGCTCCTCCTGAAGCTCCCGCAGAGCCGAGGGTTTCCATTCCACCCCCGCCGGGATGTGCCCGGCACTGGAAATGTCGTATTTTCCGGGGTTCGAGTCCTTGTTCTCGCTGCGCTTCTGCAAAAGCACCTGCAGGCGGCCCGCCCGCCGGCGCACCAGCCACACATGGGCGGTGCGGTGCCGGATGCCCTGCGCGTGGGCCACGCTGCGCTCCACCGTCTGCCCGGTGGGGCAGCCGGTTTCGTCCACTACATCCAGGTATTCCATTGTCTCCCCTCCCTTCCCGGGCCGCCCATGGTGCGCAGCTCGGTCTCTGTGTTCCAGTATACCACGCGCTGCAACGCCGCGGCAAACCTTCCACTCTTCCGCCTTTGATTGACGCAAAGGGCTTGGCGGTGTTATAGTTTGCCTGACAGCATTTTTTTGCAGAATCCCCCACAAACCACCCGGCCGCCATGGCCAGAAAGAGGTTTCCATGCTTTCTTTTGAAAACGATTACAGCGAGGGCTGCCACCCCCGCATTCTGGAGGCGCTCACCCGCACCAATCTGGAGCAGCTGCCCGGCTACGGAGCCGATCATTACTGCGCCGAAGCCGCCGAAAAGATCAGGGCGGCCTGCCAGGCCCCGCAGGCCCAGGTGTTTTTCATCACCGGCGGCACCCAGACCAATCAGCTGGCCGTTGACCTGCTGCTGCACCCCACCGAGGGCGTGGTGGCCGCCGAGACCGGCCATGTGAACACCCACGAAGCCGGTGCCATTGAATACACCGGCCACAAGGTGATGCCCCTGCCCGCCCACAACGGCAAACTGCAGGCGCAGGATCTGGCCGACCTGCTACGCACCTTCTGGGACGATGCCAGCTGCGAGCACATGGTTGCCCCCGGCATGGTGTATCTCTCGCACCCCACAGAGTACGGCACCCTGTACACCAGGCAGGAGCTGACCGACATCGCCGCCATCTGCCGCCAGTACCACATTCCTCTGTATCTGGACGGTGCGCGCCTGGCCTATGGGCTGGAAGCCCCCGAAACCGACCTGACCCTGCCGGAAATTGCCCGGCTGTGCGATGTGCTGTACATCGGCGGCACCAAGGTGGGCGCACTGTGCGGCGAGGCGCTGGTGTTCTGTCAGCAGCCGCCCGCCCGGATAGCCGCCCGCATCAAGCAGCATGGCGCGCTGAACGCCAAGGGCCGGCTGCTGGGCATCCAGTTCGATGTGCTGTTTACCGACGGGCTGTATTTCCAGCTGGGCCGCCGCGCCGTCGAACGGGCCATGGAGATGAAGCGGCGCTTTCTGGCCAAGGGGTACCGGCTGTGGCTGGACAGCCCCACCAATCAGCAGTTTCTTCTTCTGGAGGACGCCGAGGCGGAGCGTTTGGCCAAGCTTGTGCGATATAGCCGCTGGGAAAAGCCCGATGATTCCCACACCGTGGTACGCTTTGCCACCAGCTGGGCCACCACGCCGGAAATGCTGGACGAATTGGACCGGCTGCTGGTTGCGCAGAACTGATTCGGCCGCCCGCTGCCCGCCTTCCAAACATCTTTCATCGAATTGCAAACGCCCGGCGCGGAAAGAAAAACGGCTTTCCGCGCCGATTTTCTTGGTGCCAAAGTCATATTACACACATTGGTCAACCTGCTTTTTGCGTTAGAGGATAAGCCGATTCAAAACACGGTGCAGCCGCTGAGCGGCTGCACCGTATCATTTGTGTAAACGATGTATAAAATATGCCAAAAGGGACGCGGCAAACTGCCGCGCCCCTTTTTATGCAAGAGTTGGGTTCGAGCCATTCGGCAAATTACTTGCCGGCCTCGATCATGTTGTCCAGCATGACGTAATCGCTCACGGGCACTTCACTCTCCACAGCGCCGGCAGCGATGAAGTTCTGCTGCTGAATCTCGTAGTACTTCTCAACGGTGCCATCGGCTGCGCCGCGGGCAACCTCTTCGCCGGTCAGCCAATCGGCATCGCCGCGCTGATCGTACACAGAAGCCTCGTCGGTCTTGGTCTGGGCGGCCACGTAACCGGCAACCTCTTCGTAGTTGTCGTCAGCGGCGTAATTCATGGCCTTGAACAGAGCCTTGGTGAAGCGCAGGATCTTGTCAGCATTGGCTTCCGCGTAGGAAGGAGTGACGATCCAGCTGGCCAGAGAAACGGTCTTGTCGGAGAAGGTGGTGTTGTCGCACAGCTTGGTCAGGTCCTTACCCTCTTCCAGGATCTTCAGGCTGTTGGGAGACCAGGTAGCGCAGGCATCCACGCCGCCGGACAGCATCGCGGTCACGATGTTGGAAGCGTCCATATCCACGGCAGTGATGTCATTCATGGTCAGGCCGGCCTTCTCCAGAGCATTCTTCAGGATGTCCTCGCTGGAGGTGCCGGAAGAATAACCAACCTTCTTGCCCTTCAGGTCTTCCAGGGTCTTCACTTCGGGGCCGCCGATGACGGCGTCACCGTTGGAGACGTGAGACAGAGCGAAGATCTTGGCGTTGCCCTGGATGCACAGCTTGTGTGCGCCCTGGCCGATGTAGCCCATGTCGATGGAGCCGGACTCCATGGCGGCGATGATGCTGGGGCCGTCCTGGAACTCGGTCAGCTCAACGGTGATGCCGGCCTCGTCAAAGTAGCCCTTGTTCATGGCAGTGGTCAGGGACCACAGGCTGCCGTAGTTGGGCATATAGGCAATGCGCAGGGTGATGGGCTCCTCGGTGGAGGAAGCAGCCTCGGAAGAGGCAGCCCCGCTGGAAGCAGCTTCGGACGATGCGGCGGCGGAAGAAGAAGCGGACCCGCCGCAGGCAGCCAGCGACAGGGTCATGGCGCCCGCCAGGAATAATGCCATCAGTTTCTTTTTCATTGTTTTTCCTCCTTAATATCCAATCAGGCAGCTGCGGCCGAACAGCTCATCCACACGCCCGGCCAGTGAGAGCCAACCGGCTTTTGTCCCAAACGCCCGCGCACGCCTGATGCGGCTCTTACTTGCGTACCTCCAGGTACTCCTTGTACACCTCGCCCCAGATGTAAGCCTTCAGATCCAGGAAGGGCTTTTCCATCTTCATCTCCTGGGTGCGGGGGTAAGGCAGGTCAATGTCCACCACTTTCTTGATGCGGCCGGGGCGCGCGCTCATGATGATGACCTTATTGGCAAGAATGATGGCCTCTTCCACATCGTGGGTGATGAAGAAGCAGGTCTTTTTCTCCTCCTGCCAGGTGTGAATCAGTTCCGACTGCAGCTGGGTGCGGGTCTGGGCATCCAGCGCGCCGAACGGCTCGTCCATCAGCAGCACTTCAGGCTGAACGGCATAGGCACGGGCGATGGCCACGCGCTGCTTCATACCGCCGGACAGCTCCTTCGGGTAGCTGTGAACAAATTCCTCCAGCTGCACCATTTTGATGTACTTCATGGCGATCTCTTTGGCCTGGGCGTCCGGCATACCCTTCAGCTTCAGGCCGAACATAACGTTCTGAAGCACCGTCAGCCAGGGGAACAGCGCATACTGCTGGAACACGACACCGCGCTCGGTGCCGGTGCCCTCAACCTTTTTGCCGTCCACATAAACCGCGCCGGAAGTAGGCTCCAGCAGGCCGGCAATGATGTTCAGCAGGGTGGATTTACCGCAGCCGGAAGGACCGACCACACAGATGAACTCGTTTTCCTTGATTTCAAAGTCCACGCCGTTCAGCGCGATCATCTTGCCATTGCGGCCTTCGTAAATCTTCTCCACATGGTCAATTTTGACCTTTACACTTCTCTCTTCTCCTGCCATCCCGTGAGCTTCCTTTCTAATGTTTTGATGATCTTCTCGGACGTGATGCCGATGATGCCGATCAGAATGATGTAAAGCAGCATGGGGGCCACTTCAAAGCTGTTGCTGAACGAGCGGATGCGCATACCCATACCGGCGGTTGCGCCGGTGGACTCGGCGGCGATCAGGGTGGTCAGGGCAACCGACACGCCCAGACGAACGGCGGTAAGAATGAAGGGCGTGGTTGCGGGGAACACAACCTTCACAAAAATGTCCTTATCCTTGGCACCCAGCACACGAGCCGCCTTGATGAGGGTCTCGTCCACATTGCGCACGCCCTGATAGATGGTCACCGTCATAATCAGGAAGGTGGCCAGCCAGATCACGATGACCTGGGGGCGGCGGCCAACGCCGGCCGAGATAACCACCAGAGGCACATAGGCCAGAGGGGGAATGTTGCGGATAAACTGAATCCAGGGTTCAATGATGTAGCGCACAGGCTTATACCAGGCCATCAGGAATGCAACGGGCACGGCCGTTACAAAGCCGAGGGCGAAGCCCAGAACCACCGAGATCATACTGCTGGAGAAGTCCTCCAAGAGGATTCCGCGCTTGACCACCGTTTTGACGGCTTCGATGATGTAGGGCACAAAGGGGAAGCTTCGGCCGGTTTTGTCGTTGACGGACAGGAAGTACCACAACACCAAAGCCGCCAGACCGGACAGGATCAGCCAACCCCAATCCGGAATGAAAATGTGGTTGCCCGCGCGGGCAACGCTGTCGCTCTTTTTCTTTTCGTTCATTTTTTACCGCCTTTTCAATAGAAATCCTTGATCCGGTGGAACCAGGTACCGGCGGGGTCCTTTGTTTCCTTCATGTAGCGGGACATGATTTCCAGATACTTCTTTTTCACGTCGGCATAGGCCGGGTCATAACACACATTGTGCAGCTGATAGGGATCCTTCTTCAAATCGTAAAGCTCGCCGCGCTCGCTCTCATTGAAGGTCAGCTGATAGTCATGGTCGCGCACCATGCGCTGGCGCGCCACATAGAAGTGGTTGTGGTACTCGCCGTAGATCTCGGTGCGGCCGTTGCTCTCGGCTTCCCCCATCATCAGGGGCAGAATGCTCTCGCCGTCCACCGGCTTCGGGGGCTTCACCCCGGCCACATCCAGGATGGTGGGCATCATTTCCTGCAGGTACACAAAGCTGTCGTTGTCCTTGGTGCCCGCGCCCTTCACCACCATGGGAATGTGGTAGATCTCGTCAAAGGTAAACGCGCCTTTTTCGATGAGCTTATGGGCGCCCAGGCAGTCGCCATGGTCTGCACTGTAAATGATAATGGTGTCGTCGTACAGGCCCTCGGCTTTGAGCTTATCCACGATCAGGCCAACCATGTCGTCGATCATGGTGCAGTGGCCGTAATAGCGGGCCGCGATCTCCTGGAAGCCCTTCCAGCCGTAATCGCCCAGGCCCCACATCTTCTCGCTGAGATAATAGCCGTAGGGCTTATCCAGCAGGTCGTCGCAGTAGCTGGGATGCTCAGGGATGTCCTCCGGGTTGTACATGGAATAGTAAGGCTCCGGCACAATGCTGGGGCTGTGCGGCCCCCAGAAGTTGGCCCAGATGAAGAAGGGCTTGTCCTCCTCCTTTGCCTTGTCGATCAGGCGGTTGGTCTCGTGGGCCACAAAGTACTCGATGGTGCTCTCCACCGGGCCTTCGTGCTTGCAGAACATCTCCTGGATCTGAAGGTTGGGGTTGTCGCCCAAAAATCCGTGGGAGACGTCCACATTCTCGAAGCCGTTCTCCTTCAGGTATTCCTCGTAGTAGTTGGGCACATTGTCCGGCGGCTGGTTGAACACCAGATGGGGGAACACGCCGCTGCCCGGGAAGGCATAGCCCATAAACGGCTTGCCGTCGTCAAAGCCGCAACCCTCCGGCGGCAGGGTGGGCGAAACATGCCACTTGCCTGCATAGCCGCAGTAATACCCTGCGTCGTGCATGCAGTCCCCCAGAAGGGGGGTGCCCTCCTTGATGTCGGTGAAGTTGTCGATCACACCGTGCTTGTGGGCGTACAGGCCAGTCATCACGCTGGCCCGAGAGGGGGCGCAAATGGCGGAACTGGTGTAGGCATTGGTGAACTTCATGCCCTCGGCGGCCAGCTGGTCAATGTGCGGCGTTTTGCAGATGTTGTTCATGCCGTAGGCACTGACCGTATCCAGCCGCTGCTGATCCGACAGGATGAGGAGCACGTTCTTTCTCTTTGCCATGATGCTGCTTCCTTTCCGGCGCATCGGAGCGGTCAGGCCCCCTCTGAATTGCCTTGATTGTTCTTTGTCCATTTTACTTCCCGGAGCTTTTTTTGTCAATGTGCAACAAAAAATAATGCAAATTGTTTCTCCAAACTGTGAAAAGACAATCTTTTAACAATCTTCAACTTACGTATCATCGTTTTTTATGCTTGTTTCTCTTCCGTGTTTCCTCATTTGCACAATCGTCCTCAAGTTTTTTCTTTTTCTTCTCGTGGGCATTTTCGTCCGCTTTTTTCGTCTTTCCACATTTTTCTCGCAGTTCTGTCACTTTGGCGCATGACGCAGCTTTTTCCGCCGGGTTCGCCCTTTCTTCGTCTCTGCTTGCCCCGGCCGGCCGGCTGCGGTACAATAGTGTCAGACACTGCGCCGCCGGCGGTACATTCCCTGCGGCTCCAAACTGCCACGGCTTTCGTTTTAATATTTGATATCTATGATAAGGAGTGCTCTGCCCATGCCGCCTCTTTCCCTGCTCATCAAACCTGCCTCCGGCAGCTGCAACCTGCGCTGCACCTATTGCTTTTACGCCGATGAAGCCCAGAAGCGCCAGTTCCCCACCTTTGGTTTTATGAGCGGCTCCACCATGCACAGCCTCGTTGATTTCTGCCTGCGGGAGGGCGAAGGCGTATGCACGCTGGCCTTTCAAGGCGGCGAACCCACCCTGATGGGGGTGGAATTCTACCAGCGGCTTTCCCGCTATGCCGCCAAACAGCCCAACCCCCGCGGGGTGCAGTTCCGCTACGCGATTCAGACCAACGGCACCCTGCTGGACGAAGCCTGGTGCCGCTGGCTGGCGGAGAACCGCGTTCTGGTCGGCCTTTCCTTGGACGGCCCACGGGAGATTCACGACCGCTACCGGCTGGACCCCGCCGGGAAGGGCACCTTTGACCGGGTGATGGCGGCCGCCAAACTCTTGGAGCAGCACGGCGTGGAGTTCAACATTCTCACGGTGGCCACCGGGCTTTCGGCCCGCAGCGGGCAGAAGATCGCCAACTTTTTCCGAAAAAACGGGTTCGGCTATCAGCAGTTCATCGAATGTCTCGACCCGCTGGACGAAGCCCCCGGCGGCCAGCCCTATTCCCTCACGCCGGAGCGGTACGCCCAGTTTCTCAAGGCCACCTTTGACGCCTGGTATCAGGATTTTCAGGCCGGGAAGCCCACCTACAACCGCTACTTTGAAAATCTGCTGATGGTGCTTGCGGGGCAAACGCCGGAGAGCTGCTCTATGCAGGGGCACTGCGCCCCCCACCTGGTGGTGGAGGCCGATGGCAGCGTTTACCCCTGTGACTTCTACGTGCTGGACAAGTGGAAACTGGGCAGCATCTGCACCGACTCGCTGGCACAGCTGGAACAGCAGCGCCGGGCTTTGGGCTTTCTCGAAGCATCGCTGCCGGTACCTTCCATTTGCCGCGCCTGCCGCTGGTACCCGCTGTGCCGCAACGGCTGCCGCCGCAATCGGGACGAAGCCACCGGCGTGAACCGTTTCTGCGGTGCCTATAAGGGCTTTCTGGAGTACGCCTATCCCCGCCTGGCCCAAGTATACCGGGAATTGTGCCGCCGGGCCGGCCGGGCATAACCGCGCAGACGAAAAAGCGCATACAACGCAAAACGCCCCCGCCGAACTGACCGGCACTCTGCGCGTTGGGATGGTGGAGCCGCTGTTCTTTTCCGACTTTCTGAAGAGCACCCACGGCATTGTGGACGTGCTGAAATACAGCGGCGGGCTTTCGTTTCTGCCGGAGTTCGCCGTGCGGCACGATCTGCGCCACGGCAACCTGAAGGTGATCGAATGTGATCTGCCCCCCGTTCCCCTCACCGTCACGGTGGCCGCCCATCGTGAAAAGTGGATCTCCCCGCAGATGCAGGGCATGATTCAACTGCTGAGCAGCGAGCCCTGGCTGTAAACCGTCCCCCATTGTCGCTGTGCCCCCTCAAACAAAAACACACCGCCCAAACGTCGGCAAGGGGTCTCCCCCGCTTCCGTTTGGGCGGTGTGTTTTGTTGTTTTGTTGCAGCCCTGCGGTGCGCTTCACCAATCCTCTTCATACCGGATTTGTCAGATGCCGCCTTCTTCGTTTTTTCTCAGCGCTCAAACTATGCCCGATACGTACCCCCCACCCGCCGGCAGGGAATGCGGGCCGCGTTTTCCGCCGTGCATTCCTCTTTTGGGGATTGCTTTTGGGGCGGAGTGGGTACGGCGGGCAGGGTTTTGCCCTCGCTCACGCCATGGGCGCCGTCCTCCATTTCCCAGGAAAACGCACAGTCGCAGAATTCTTTTTTCCGGTCAATCGCTTCTGCCGGGCGCAGCACGGTAGCGCCATGCGGTTTTCAGTGCGCACGTGTACAAGGCTCAGGCCGCGCTTTTGCGGAACACCGCCATGCATTTCTTATAGCTGCCCACAAAATACACCATCTCGGCCACCGCCGTCAGCGCCCAAGAGCAGGGGTACAGCAGATACAGCGACGGGATCGTATGGATCTGCGCAAAGATCGTGTACACCCACACCACCCGGAACACGCAGGAGCCCATGACCACAATGATGGTGGGCACCACGGTTTTGCCCAGCCCGCGAGATGCTGCAATGGTGCAGTCCATAAAGGCGGAGATGCAGTAGGCCATCGCCATCACGCTCACCCGCTTCATGCCCGCGTCGATGACGGCCGGCTCCGTGGTGAACAGCGCCAAGAATTCCCGTCCGAACAGCATCAGCGTACCGCCCAGCACCAGCCCCACCCCGAAGGAGTAGGCCAGGCTGATGAGGTAGCTCTTTTTCACCCGGTCGACCTTGCCTGCGCCATAGTTCTGGCTCATAAAGCTGGCACAGGCCATGTAAAACGCCGCCATGGCATCGTAGATCAGCGCATCGGCGTTGGCGGCCGCTGAGTTGCCCTTCACCATCAGCGAATCAAAGCTGTTCACGCCCGCCTGAATAAACAGGTTGGCAATGGCGAAAATGGCATTCTGGAATCCCGCCGGGAGGCCCAGCATGAGGACCCGCCGGGTCATGATCGGGTCAAAGCGCACCTCCCGCAGGTGCAGCGCGTAGCTGTCCTGCACGCGGGTCAGGGCGCGCAGAATCAGCCCCGCCGATACACATTGTGCAATGGTACTGGCCAGGGCCACGCCTGCCACGTCCAGCCTGCACACGATCACAAAAAACAGGTTCAGCAGAATGTTCAGCACACCCGCGAACGAGAGGTAGCGCAGGGGCTTCTGGGTTTCGCCAATGGCGCTGAACACTGCGTTGCCGTAGTTGTACAGCGCCAACGCCGGCATCCCCAAAAAGTACACCCGCAGGTAAAGAATAGCCCCAGGCAGAAGGTCCTCTTTGGTGTTCAGCAGCCGCAGCAGCACCGGAGAACCGAACAAGCCCACCACCAGCAGCAGCACACCGGCCAACAGGCTGACCAGCAGCGCCGAATGCACCGTTTTGTGCACGCTTTCGGCGTTGCGCGCCCCATAAAACCGGGCCACCAGCACATTGATGCCGTTGCCCAAACCAATGAGGAACCCGGTGAACAGGGTGACAAAAATGCTGGTGGAGCCAACCGCGCCCAGCGCCGTGGAACCGGCAAAGCGCCCCACAACCGCCACGTCGGACATGTTGAACAGCACCTGAAGCAGATTCGAGAGTGCCAGCGGCAGACTGACGATGAGAATCTGCCTGGCCAGAGGCCCCTCGGTCAGGCTTCTCGCAGTTGATTTCATGATTCCATTTCCTTTTCTATTCCTACTTCTATTCCTGCGCGTTTCCGCAGGCAGATTTCAACAGGATGTGCTTTTGCCGGGCAGCAGCTCCGCCAGCTTCTGCAGGCGCTTCAGCGCCTCATCCAGCGCCTCCTGCCGGCGTGCAAAGTGGAAGCGGATCAGGTGGTTCACGTCCTCCTTGAAGAAGCTGGAGCCGGGCACCGCCGCCACCCCGATGTTCCGGATCATCCATTCGCAGAACTCCAGATCGGTGTACCCGCGGAACTGCGGCAGATCCAAAAACTCCTGAATGTCCACCAGCACAAAGTAGGTTCCCGCGGGCACGTTGTGCTTCAGGCCGATCTTGTCCAGCCCGGCCAGGAAGTAGTCCCTCTTCCGGGTGTAGAGCGCCAGCAGGTCCTGATAGTACTGCTCCGGGAAGCGCAGCCCCACCACCGCAGCCTCCTGCAGAGGGGCCGCCGCCCCCACCGTCAGAAAGTCATGTACCTTTTTGGCTGCTTCCACCACACGCTCCGGCCCGATGAGATAGCCCAGCCGCCAGCCGGTGATGGAATAGGTTTTCGAGAGCGAGTTGCAGGTGATGGTGTGGTCAAACATTCCGGGCAGCGACGCCAGGCAGATGTGTTTTGCAGGGGCATACACCAGATGCTCATACACCTCATCCGTCACCACAAAGGCATCGTATTTCAGGGCCAGTCGGCCGATGGCCAGCAGCTCGTCCCGGGTAAACACCTTGCCGCAGGGGTTGGAGGGGTTACACAGAATAAGGGCCTTCGCCCCATCCCGGAAGCCCTGCTCCACCTGGTTCAGGTCAAAGTGATAGTCCGGCGGCACCAGCGGAATGTAGATGGGCTTTGCCCCGGAGAGAACGGCATCCGCCCCGTAATTTTCATAGAAGGGCGAGAACACCATCACCCGGTCGCCCGGGTTGCAGATGGTCATCATGGCGCACATCATGGCTTCGGTGCTGCCGCAGGTCACCACGATCTCCTTGTCTGGGTCAATGGCCCGGCCGATGGCCTTCCCCTGCTTTTCCGCCACCACCTCCCGGAAGTTCTGTGCGCCAAAGGTGATGGAATACTGGTGCGGCCCCTCTTTGGCAGCACGGGCCAGCGCGTCTGTAATTTCCTTGGGCGGGTCAAAATCCGGGAACCCCTGAGACAGGTTGACCGCCCCATATCGGTTGCTGATCCGGGTCATCCGGCGGATCACGGAATCCGTAAAGGTCGCCACCCGGTCGCTCAATTCTGGCATTTTCTGTTCCTCCCCTGCTTGCCGTTTCGCGCGCAGTCCGCGCTTGTACCGTCATCCTACTCCCCTTTTGACCCAAAGTCAACGTTTCGGGGCCTGCCCCGCAGCCCCGCCGGCCTTTCTCAGAACAGGTCCAGCATGTTGTCCAGATAAATGGCCTCGCGCACCTTCAGCTGGCACTCCGGCCGGGTCATGTAGTAAAGCAGGAATTCCAGAATCAGCGCGCTGCCCAGCCCGCGGCCCTCGATTTTGAAATTGGAAAAGCCCATCGGCAGGTAGGTGTTCCGGATGTCTTCCAGCCCGATGAAGCCGGGGTTTTCCATCGCCGCAGAAAAACGGTACCCCTGCCCTGCGTTGGGCGCAGCGCAGCAGTGCTCCGGCCCGGGCAGCCCCAGATTTTTTCGGCTGACGGCTTCGTAGCAGCGCTTCCGGTCCTTACAGCCGAACCAGCAGCACTCGTTGCACAGGAACTCCACCTTGGCCTTCTGCGGCCCGCTCAGGGTGGAAAGGTCATCAAAGGCCCGGTTCAGGCGGAAATCCGGCACCACATAGCGAAACTCCTCCCGTTCCAGCTCGCGCCGCAGCTGCGCAAACTCCGTCAGCACCTTTGTGGTGGAAGAGACCAGATAAAGATTCGGATCACGCTCCTGCAAGTAGTTCAGCAGCAGATCTGAATGGACGATCACTCCGTTCTGCGGCTCTTCCTGGGCCTCCAGCAGGGTGCAGAGGGCATTGCATTTCCTGTCCGCCAGATGCTCCGGCTGCAACAGAGAGTTGCTGAAGGTCAGCCGGGCCGAAATGCCGTATTCCTGCATCAGGGCCAGAACCTGCCGTGGATCTGCCTCCCCATCGCTCACCCGGCCGCCGCCCCAAAGGCAGCCGGCCGGCGCGCCGTAAATGGACCCGATGTCGCACCAGCTGTAAAAGTACTCCCGGTGCTCCCGATACAGCGGCAAAAACACACGGTACAGCTCGTAAAACTCAAACAGGCCGGGAAGATGGTAGTGTGCGGTTCGCTCTTCTCGATGGTCCTTCTTCACAAAATCGTCCTCCCCCCGTTTTTCCGGTGTTGGTTTGCGCCTAAATTCCAGCAAAAAAGAGCCTTTTAGAAAACACGCTGCTCTCTGAAAGGCCCTTTGGCGCAAATGATTCAAATTTGTTTATTCGAACTCGGTAGGTTTAAATCTTCACTAAGCAAATTTGTTTAGTGGATCTGTCCTTGGCTGTTCACTTTTCCATGAGATTGCCGTGGTAGACGTGGCTTGCTGATTTTTTAGTATCAGGATAGTATCACGCAACCAGTGGGATCTCTGTGAGTATTATAACGTATTTACGTTCAGGATGCAACTGCCTTTTATGCGTTCCACTTTGCCTGAACATCTGTCTCAAACTTTTTGATTTCTTCAAGGCATTTGTCAAGCTGGCCCATGACAGCTTCTTCTGTATCATCATCATTGTTAAGAAACGCCGTTGATTTGAAGAACAGCCTGTACCCCTGTGTCAATTTTCCGCCATCTGTCAGTGCTACCAATTTGGTAAACGCCGCTTTCATTTCATCTGTGATACCCTTGCAATAGAAGTAAAGCTGTACATACAGTTCGTTTTTGAAGTTTGTGATCTCATAGAAATAGTAATTGCTTGTTCTCCATGGACTCAGTGTATCCTTATTTACCGGTATCACATGATTCAGGAACGGCGTAGTGAATCGGACATATCGACCTTCACAGGTGTCTGCATCAAAGACGATGCTACCCTCTCCCGCCTTTTTCTCGCACCATTTTTGAGCAACGGCCAGTCGGTTGATTCCGTTTGCAGCAATGTTGTTTGGCCGAGCACTATAAACAAAGTCCTCTTCCAAATCAAGGTCGTATTTCTTCAGAAGTGCCTTGATAAAGCAGATACAGTCATAGGCTGAAAATCCGGTGCTGATGTAGATGTCGCTGTCACTTTTCAGCTGCACAGCATTCCGAATGGCATCCTTGTCATAGGCAAATACCGGGTTGAGCCATGCCGGGAAAACTTCTAGATTGCGGGCCATCCGGTCAATCATGCTGTGGTTCAGGTCGTACAGTTTACTCGCAACCGAGCGAACCATTAGTGCAAAGCTGTCCACATTGACCCGTTCGCCCAGAAGTTCGTAATAGTTTACAGTCTTGTAAGTTGCATTGTGCGGGTCAGAAACAGTGTACAACTGGTAGCGCGGGTCGGAGAAATCAATTTTTGTTGTGGGCTGTTCCACTGTAAACAGCCGCAGAACCTCACCAGAAAGCCTTTCTGCACGCGCCTCAATCGTCCGCTCATTCCACTCTGTCTTTCCCTTCACATCACTATAAAGGACGGTCACATGCGTAGTCTGTTCAGACAGACGTTTCTGTTTCTCTGTGAACGGCAAATCTCCCAGTTCACTATTATAGCCCGTCAGCGTCAAATTGCCCAATGTGTGCAGATACCGCTCTCGCACCAGTGCCCAATCACTGCCGAGCATTTTCCGCCATGCAGTCGATAGATTCTTGTTCTGCGGCATGATATGCTCGATGGTCAGAGCATCTGTCTTAATTTGCTCTTTTCCCTGATTTTCGATTGCAACAAGCAGATACTTACACAGCGCGTTCTTCCGATAAAGATTACGTTCTTTCAATGCTACTACGAACTCCGCATCGCTGGGCATCACATCCTTAGATGTCAGCTGCAGCAGGAAGGACACAATAGCATCATAGTAATTGTTCTTATTTTCCGGTCGATTGAACACACGTCCATAAAGAGTCTTATATAAGCCACGCAGCGAGTTCGAACCCACTTCACAAATCAAGCGGCGGATGCTGTAATTCAGCAGCAGTCGTAGAACCTTGCAGAGCGTTTCATCATCAATCACACCAGCCTCAAAGTCGTCAAACACGCTGAACAAAAAAATGTACACTGTCGTCTGGTTCAGTTTTCTTAGGCTGTCGAGAAACTGATTAGCTTCATTGCTCAAGTGTAACTTGTCACCGCAATAGAAAGCATGGTACTGCTGCGCATAGTGTAGAATTTCACTCAGCATGGTTTCGTTGGTGTAACGTCCCCGCACATAGAGTGCCTTAAAGTCATCATAGGCGGTACTCTCTTTAGTGAATCCATCCATTTTGAAGTTCAGATAATCAAGAAAAAATTCCTCCAACTGGTCTCTAGACAGTATCTGCTCAGCCTTCAACCAGTAGCTTTCATACAGCCTATCCTGATCAACCTCCGTCATCAACACAAAGTTGCGAATTTTATCCGATAAGCTCAGCGGTATACCAGTCGAGTTAATTCTCTCAAAGATTTCCTGCGCATTATCGTTATCATCAAGTTGAATCACAGCTACTGTCAGCAAACCTATCCCACGATATATGTCCGAAACAGTTATACCCTCAGACTGCTTTTCTCTTATCAAATCGCAAAAATGTTCGTAATTCCGATATATCTCACAAGACGTATCAATTTTGTCATGCTTATCACAAATCAAATTCAGCAACTGATCATTGTTATCCTTTGCTGGTTTCAGTTTCATCTTGCTGGTTTCATCTAGCTGAAACTGATTATACTGGTCAGTGTTAAAGATTGCCCCCTGTGGCAGCATCTTCTCACTATCGTTTTGAGCCATGTCGGACAGAGCTTTGAGCAAAATATAGATTGTTGTCAACCGCTGTTGCCCATCAATTACGATGTTATTCCTGATGCCTTTCGTTGGTGCAATCGGCTTAAAAACAATCGAACCACAAAAATGAAGCTGATTTCTCTGCCCAGCTATTACAACATCCTCGAACAGCTTATCACACTGCTCCCAAGACCATTCATAATTTCTTTGATAAACAGGTATCTTATACTGTCTTCCGTTTTGTCCCAAAAAATTTGCGACGACACTTCCTTGGTAGATAAACATGATCTATCCTCCAGACATTTTCCTGCTTTCATTTCATTAATTATCAGTATATCCAATCCTTCTATCTCTTTCAATCTCTTGGCTTTATATGCTGCCAACTCATTAGTTTTTCTTAATGCTTCCCATCACTAAACTCGAACCATCCGGAAATCCCGGATCGTTGATAGACCACCCAAGTTATTAAGCATTCCTTAACAACTGCTCTGAACTCTTCGGAATTTCCGAAGAGTTGCCCCTATATACGCAGAACCCCCGTCAGCGCACACTGACAGGGGTTCTGCTCGTTTTTGATGGGATCGAGTAGAGCTTACTCAAACTCGACAACTACTAATCAATTTTGTTTAGAAATTATTTGCTATCGTATTTGGCTTTCTTTTGATTCTTTGATTTGTCCATATTATCCTGCCTGTATGGGCTAATGTTATCGTTTTGTTATCGCCATTGATAACACTGCTCAAGTAACTGTGGATAATAGCAATATGTTCCGATACAGATTATAAGCAACTTTGCTTAGAAAATCAACTGTTTGTTTCTGTATCTTCAATAAGATTTTTCTTCAATGCTTCAATCGTATCTTGATTCTTCTTCAAAAGTTCTAATTGTCTATATGCCTTTTCCCTCAATATCTTTAATCGCTCAATTTTAGGCACTTCCTGTCTTATCAGATCGGCATTTGTATCTTCCAGATTGATAAGCACAACCAGTTCTTCCGCAGAAGCAAAATCTCTGATATTGGGAGTTTTCCCCTTTATTCCTTTTTCACTTCTCCATTGTGCTGCGGTTTTTCCAAACAAAGCCATATTTAGAATGTCTGCTTCAGAAGCATATGTATATGCCATTTCCTGTGGTGATAACGTCGGTGTAATCAAAAACTCCTTCACTGCATCCGTATGAATCCGATAGTTTATTTTTGAAAGTTCTCTCTTTACATCCCATCCAATCGCTAAACGGTCTGCTTCATCTTTCTTTAAACGCTGATAATCTTTGATAATGTACAGCTTAAATTCCGGTGAAATCCAAGAAGCAAATTCAAAAGCAATATCCGTATGTGCATAAGTACCGCCATATCGTCCTGATTTTGATATGATACCGATTGCATCTGTTGCTTTTATCCACTGCTGAGGTGTCAGTGTAAACGCATTATCTCCCGACTCTGCTTTAAACCTATCGAATTCGATAGGTTTAAAATTCGGATTATGGATTTGTTCCCACAAGCCCAAAAAGGAGATTGTAGAGTGATTACGCATCCAGTTTGCCACCACGATAAAGGCGTTGTCTGGATTTTTATATTTTGCAATATCTGTCAACGAAATATAAGCATCTTCATTCACAACATCACCCATTACTCTGATTTCGGTTCCATTGGCGTCTATTTTCATGTTTTTCAATCTTGTATTTTCCCCTTTCTACAATAGGAATACTCTTTTTCTCCCTTTATTTGCTTACTTTTTATTCATCTTGTGGCGGATAAATACTCTGAGAATAACACAAACAATAATCACTGCAAAAGAAGCTGCACTATACAGTAATGCTTCTGTATACCACGGAACAGAATAAGAACTGTACAGATTTGGAAAACGTTTATACTCATAAAAATCCATACTGGTTTTTATTACTATTACATAGAAACTCGCATAAATAACATATTTTAGAAAATTATCGAGAGTCTTCATGTTTCTTCCTCACCGATCACTAAGATTGGAATTTAATAGTTCCACTCGTATTCTGATACTAAATCATCTGGAATATCGGTTTACTCATTCCTTATCCTTGCTGATATAGCCGACAATCGCCATAATAAATCCTATTAGAGTCAATGCGATTGCAATCCACATAAGAGCATACATTGATTTCATAAAACCACACCACATAAACAGGAAAATTGCCAACAGCATTAAACTATTTCCAAACATAATATTTTTCATGATGATACCTCCGTCAAATTTAGAATTTCCAGCACTACAAACTGGAATCAGTCGCCATGCACCTGTTATACAAGAGTGAACATCGCTTCATCAAAATACTTAATATTAAACATCGCACTCCACTCAATATCGCCCTTCACAGGCTCAAAATGCAGCGAGGAGCAAACCATGTGAAGCCCTTCTTGTGATTTTCCTCCAACCATAATCGCAGTCGGTCCGTCAGCTCCACCGATAATTCCTACACAAGCATCGTTTTGGGCTTTTGGTGTGAATGAGTCTTCCCTCAGAGCAATTTTTATCGGTTTGTCGCCATCACAGCAATCACTAACAGAGATATCTTCTTCCGTTTCAGGAGAAAGCGTATAATCCATAGCGATAAAATTGGTTGGATAAAAATAACGATTCGATCCAAAATTGCTTTGAGAAAGAGTCTGCGGTTCCATATTCTGTACCGTCAGCGTGTACACTGTTCCACTGACCGGATGTGAAAAAGTAAATCGGTCACCGGGAGCGTGTACCTGAAAATGCGGTCCCGGCACACGACACGGTCGTTGCTCCATCGTAAGGGAAAGAGATTTTATTTGAGGGCATCGTTTGCCTGCCCATGGAAATGCCGCCCGAAAAATCATCCATCCGAAGGATGCATCCAGACCATAGTGGTCCACCGCCCATTTTGCTTCCGATTCATTGATGATTCCATCCGGCCAGCAGGGATTAAAGGTCACGGAACAGCCATGAGAAGTCTGCATTGTTTTTCCGTTTAAGTCCAAACGAGGAATGAAATCAATGCAGAGCGGATTGTCTAAATCTATTTGTAATTGCTGCTCTTTTGTAAAATTTACGCAGGAGTCATTATCGAGGCTTAAATTCCACTTCTCCATATACTTGCGAATGTCTTCTACCGGGGTACGCATACAGAAATCTACAACAAGCCCCTTGCCGCAAGAATACGCCGCTGGAATGATCCAATGATGACCAGCCCATTCAAATTGCTGATCCAATCGGATTTCTATTCCAGCACGATCTTTTCCGGAATGTCCCCAGAAGCCTCCGTCGAAGTAGACCTTCAACTCCGGGCTCGTCAGCTCTGTGTCCGGGTTCACAACATCATCATACTCTTCGATGTACTTGATTTTGCTGTAATCAAAAGATGCTTGAAGATTTTTGATGTATGCCCATGGCTGCTCCATTGGCGTCAGCTTTAATTTTTCGGAGACAAGCACAAGTGTTTCCTGCTGCTCCCACGTGGGAGGGTTGTCCTGTAAGAAGGCTTCAAATTGTGCTTTGTCCCACATCCATGCCTGTTCCAATGCCGCCACATCACCGCAGGCAAGCAACAGCCGCAGAAAATCGGTGAAATTTTCTGCCAACGGATGAACATAGTTGGGAAATGGATTCACTGGACTGACCACAAAAACCATACCGCCAAAACCACGAACAAAGCAGAAATGGATTCCATCCACACCGTTCCACCCGAAAACTGATGCACCCTTCGGTGTGCAAAAATATGTCTGGCTATCCTTACGGCATTCTACGCCTACGGATGAAAGATCAATGCCAGCCTGTAATAATTTCTGAAATATTTTATCCATAAGCTGATCCTCACAAATTGGAATTTATTTGTCTTTATCACTCGTGTCTTTCTGAAAAATCAGCACAAGACCTGCGATTCCACAAATCATACCGATGAGTGCAAACGGAAATTCGCTGAAGCTATACAAAATAGTTCCATTTATTTCTGCACTACATACGCAAAGAAGTATCCCAAAGAGTATCAATGCAATACCCTTCAAACCTTTGTTATTCATAATAATGTTCCTCCACAACTTCCGTTTTATCATTCTCCTATAGAAGCATCGCTATCGTCTTTGAGACCACAAATCGCAACTCTACCATTATTTTTATAACTTACAACGAGAGTGGTGCCATCCCCAATTTTCCAACATGCTGTGCCATTTTCACTGGTATCAGGCTTCCCCCATACATCTCTAAGCTGGGCAATACGGTACCCAGGCAAAAGGTTATTAACATCGGCTTCACTCATTTCTGCGATTGCCGTCAGAGTAGGAAGATTGTCGTTGCTTTTGCAATTGTAGTATCCATAAAACCATGTCGATACACATATCGCAAGAACCAAGATGATTACAGCCATAACAGATAGCTTCTTTTTCATACAATCACACCCCCTTTGTCAACTTACAATTTGTCTCTATGCCATAATTATACATGAACCACTATTATTGTAAAGCGAAAAGCAAGCCAATTTTCGGCTTGCTTCCCGCTATACCGCTTTTCTTACTGGTAAATGATTTCTTTCTCCACAATCTCCCTCGCACACGCCTGAATGTTGTTCATTCTTCCTACCCATTCCCAGGCATTTTCTACTTTCAACTGCTCCGTGATTCCCTGTTCATGCTTCATCTGCTCTATCAGCCTTTCAAAGCATTCCTGAGCCTGTTCTTCTATGTCAGTCAGATACCTATTCAATCTGCCGTTCATAAGCAGTTCCAAATATACATTTCTGCGACATTCCTTCAAATACTGCAAATGTCTTTGTCCCCATACACCAACAAATCTCGGTTCTTCCTCCGGCAACATAAGGCAGGGGATAAAATAATCCCCCTGTCTGATATAAGTGCCGCCCATTTCTTCAAAAATTGTTTTCTTCATAATCTTTTCCACCTTTCTTATCGCTCCATGTCTTTGGATTTCTTCTTTGTTGACCGCTTCGGCTGCTGTCTGCCTTCCTGCTGATAGCTGTGCAGTTTTTTCAACACACTTGCCTTTATCGGCGGTTCTGATGTCTGTTCTTTTTTCTGTGCTGTCTGATTTTTCCACTCCTGCAACTCCTTCTTATATTCCCTGACCAGCTCCTCTGATTTGTGATACGCCTTTGTAAAGGACTGAACATCTGGATAGCCTTCCTGTTTTACATTCTGCTCCATATCCGTGTGTATTCGTTTCTCCTGCTTCTCTGCTTGTTCAATTTTACTTTCTAAGGACTTCCGTTCTTTTCCTTTGAAAAATCCCTTTGTTTCGGAAAGCTGCTTTTTCAGAGAAGAAATCTCCTGCTGTGCCTGTTTCATTTCCTGTGACTGCTTCTGGAGCTTTTCCATCAGCATCCACATATCATTCCATTCCTGTAAATCAATCTTCGGTACTGGCTTCGGCGGCAGCTTAAATTTGAAAATCATTTCCTGCAAAATGTCTTTCGCCCCACGGATAATCTGCCGGAACATATCTGGCAGCCAGCCATGTGCCCTTATAGATTGTACGGTTTGGGCTGTGATTTCTTCCTGCTTTACTTTCAGAATATCTTCTTCCCGGACACCTTCCACCAAAGCCACATCCACTGTCCGGTTCCATTCCTGCCTTGCTGCATTGTCGGCTCGTATCTCTGCTTCCTTCGGGTTGTTCTTCCCAATTTTCTTCGTTGCCAGATACACACCGCCCTGCTGAAAAACAGACAGCTTTTCTGATTCTTCTTTCACATGACAGTTGATGATCTCCGTGAACATTTCTTTGACTTCTCTGGTAAATGCTTTGCTCTTAAACCACTCCTCTTTCTTCGTAAAGATATGACTTTCGTAGACTTCTCCTTTGGGGATAATGCTGCACCCTGGACGAAGATTTCCGTGCTCATCTAAAATTTCTTTTTTCGTCCGTCTGTGCTTACCCTGTTCATCATAAAACATATTTCTGGCAGCAATTTTCACTTCCGGTTTCTCCAACATTTTCCGCTCACTGAATACCAGATGAATGTGATAATTAGTCATTTTCTTATTGTGGTGAAGTGCTGCACTGCATTCCACATCGTACCGCTTATGAAAGCTGTCTGTAAAAAGTCTGACTACATCATCAGACTTATACTCCACAAAACTCTCCGGAAGTGCAATGATAAACTCTCGCCCTTCGATACATTTTCCTGTTGTTCCGCTTGTCTTAAAATCCAACTGATTTTCTCTGGCAAGATTCTTCCAGAACTCCTGCGTTGCTCCTTCCGTCTGATAGGTCGCATATAAATGTTCCTGCCGCTTCGGATTGGAAATATAATCGATTCTCCCTGCCACATCGGACAGTTTGTTTTGTCTGATAAATGAATGTCTGCCTATAAGCATTCTCCTTTCCGGCTTTCGCCTGCTTTGCTGTGAGTAGGTGCTTAGGCACCTGTTTACGAACTTATCCGCCTATCGGCGGCACAGCTCTCGGCAGGGCGACTTCTGAAATTGCAAGCAATTTCATCAGTACGCGGCTCTCGCCAAATCCGTCTGCAAGCAGCCGCACTTGGCTCGATGCAATCGCGAAATACGCTGAGCATAAAACGTAGTTTTGTGCGATGGGTGTATTTCGCTCTCAAACGCCGAGGGCTTTAATAAGTGCTTTTGTCAGCCGTACCTATCTGGCTTATGCTTTTCATTTTTGGCGTATCCGCCCATTTTTATATGCCCGTATCCGGGCTGTTTTTCATTCTGGATTACTCCGGTATTCTCGCCCGGACATACTCCAGATCACCGCAATACGGTGTTCCCACCAGATACCATTCCATTGCAGGATTCATCTCCATTCTGGTTTTTACCCACTTATCATCTACGAGAACTTCCATGCACTCTCCGCAGTGAAATCCCGTGTCCACCCATAAGTCCATGGACAGCAATCCATATCTGCCATTTTCACAGTTGTAACCTAATCTTCCTTCTCTCATTACATGGTTCTCCTTTCCAGCTTTTCCTTGTCTGCTCTATACAGGGGCGTGCCACGCTCCTGTTCTTACCATCAAGGAAGAATTACCAGCGAAAACTCTCCGGCACTCCTCGTCTGTCCAGATATTCTTTTCTCGCCTGTTCCCGTTCTTCCTCTGTCGGAGCGGTTTTGAACTTTCCATACAGGTCACGCATTACCATCTTGTCCAGCTTTTTCTCCAACTCCTGCTTGATTTCGGTCTCGCAGTCTACATCTTCCATTAAATGAAACCGAAGTAACTGCATGAATAATTCCTGTGATATTTGCACGTTTTTCATCTTATCCCATCCTTTCCGTGACGGTATGTGACAGCAGTGACGGTTATTTTGATACCGGCTCCGCTGTCAAAAATACCGTCACAACCGTCACGAACTGTCACGCTTTGTCTGTAACGTCTTTCCAGAACCTCAGCTTTCGTCCATCGTGAGTACGCTCGCTTCTAAAAGAAATCCCATGCTCTGCATATAATCTTCCTGCAAGAACATTCAATTTTCTTGTAATCACATGGGGCTGAACTTCAACCTTGACCAGCGATGCCAGTTCAGTTGCAGAACCTTCCCAATAAATGTTTTCTTTCAGAACAAGTTCTGCAATTTCATCCAACAAAGGTTCCGGCGGTTCTTTCCACAGTTCCGTTTCTGCCCTCTGCAAATCCCATAACAGGGTTTCTGTGTTGCGGACCAGATATAACTTCTGGTCTTGCTGATCTCTGCCCGATACCTCCAGCGTTGCTGCATTGCCTGTCCGTTTTTCTTTCTGAAGAAGAAATGCTCCGTCTGCCGCTCCAAGTAGTCCGCTTGTTCCGGAAATCATGTCAAACTTATCGTCTGCATTCTGCTTCCGTGTGTGGTGTACGAGCAGCATACAAAGGCAGTGAGCATCTGCAAAACTTTTGAGTCTCGCCATAATCTGATAATCATTGGCATAACTGTAATTATCTCCGCCAACCTCACGTACTTTCTGAAGCGTATCAATGATAATCAGCTTCGTATCTGGATGCTCTGCCACAAATCTTGCAAGCTGTTCATCCAGTCCTTTTCCAAGCTGTCCGGCAGAAACAGAGAAGTAAAGATTATCCGTACTTTCTGTTCCAAACATCCGATACAAACGCTCCTGCAAGCGACGATAATCATCTTCCAGAGCAAGATACAGCACAGTTCCTTTCCGGGTCGTATAATTCCAGAGCGGTGTTCCAGTGCTGACATGATAGGCAAGCTGTGCCATCAGAAAGCTCTTTCCCAGTTTTGGAGAACCTGCAAAGATATAAGTGCCGGGATAAAGCAGACCGTCAATCAACGGCTGCTTGCTCCCATACTGCGTATCAAACAGTTCATTCATGGAAATAGTTTTGAGATAGGACGGGTCTAAGCTCAACTGCATTTCTCGCTGCATTTCCTCAAAACTCTTGATATTTCCATCGTACTCGGATATACTATTCATAGTGTTTTTTGAAATGGACTGCTCCGTATCTGCGGCAACAGATACAGTCGGAGCGGTCTTTTCTTTTCTATTGTCCATTCTCATCCTCTCCTTTCAAACCACCAAGAACAACGGTAATCAGCTCAATTACATTCAGCAGCTCCTCATCCACACTGTTTCCGGCTTCAATCCGCTTTAATTCTGTAAGAACCTCTGCAAGTTCTGTTCTGAGTGCTTTATACACTCTCGGATTGCCCTGTACTACAATCTCCTGATTCAGGCAACGGCGGTAGCAATATTCCTGCTTTGGAAGCCCTGATAAAGCAACTGCTTTATTGATGCGTTCATTTTCTTCGGGCGATACCCGGAATCCCACCGTGATGTTTCTCCAACGGTTTTTGTTATCTCTGTTTTTAGCTGACATTCTCAAAATCTCCTTTCCCTACATCATCTAATCTATCTGCCATTTCCGTCTGCTTGGACGGGAACAGATGAGCATACTGGTAAGTGATGTCAATGCTTTCGTGTCCCACACGATCTGCAATCGCCACTGCCGAAAATCCCATATCAATCAGCAGGCTGATGTGGCTGTGTCTTAAATCATGAATACGGATGCGTTTTACTCCTGCGGCTTTCGCCCCTCTGTCCATCTCGTGATGAAGATAGCTTTTTGTGATGGTAAAAATGCGGTCTTTCTTCTTCAATCCGTAAAGCATCCCCAAATATTCCTGCATTTCTTCACAGAGAAATTTCGGCATTTTAATGGTACGATTACTTTTCTTTGTTTTCGGTGTGGTAATCACATCTTCTCCGTGTAACCGCTGATAAGATTTGTTGATTCTGACAGTTTCTTTTTCAAAGTCAAAATCGGCTGCGGTCAGTGCCAGCAATTCTCCCTCCCGGATGCCGCACCAGTAGAGCATTTCAAAGGCATAAAAGGAAATCGGCTTGTCCATCATTTCAAAAGAGAACTTCTTATATTCTTCTTTCGTCCAGAACAGCATTTCCTTGTGCTCCTCACTCCCCATATTTCCTGCTTTAGCGGCTGGATTGGAACGCAGCTCGTAATAACGCACCGCATGATTGAAAATCGCCGACAACTGATTATGCAGCGTTTTCAAGTAGGTCTGGGAATACGGCTTTCTCTTATCATCACGATAGGCAAGCATTTCATTCTGCCATGCGATAACCTCTTTCGTGGAAATCTCGCTGATTTTCAGCTTTCCGAAATATGGCAAAATCTTTGTACGGATGATATGCTCCTTGGTCATCCATGTGTTTTCTTTCAGTCGGCTTTTCATGTCCCGGATATATAAATCCGTAAACGCTTCAAAGCTCATGTCCATGTCCGATGAGTTCTGCAACTGAAACATCCTCTCCCATTCCTGTGCTTCCCTTTTGGTAGCAAATCCACGCTTGCATTTCTGCTTACGCTCACCTTTCCAGTTGACATATCTGGACATCACATACCATGTTCCATTGCTTTCGTTCTTAAATACCGGCATCACTGCTCCTCCTTTCCTTATTCCTGTCCTGCCTTGCAGGACATCGTGGTATCCCTTTGCGGATTTCCCATTCCGTAGAATCTTTCGTTGAAATACTGGCGGTTCACTCGCCCGGAAATCGTAATAAATCCTTTTTCTTTCAGCTCATCATTGAGCCGTTTGATCAACTTATAAGCATACGGCTTTGATACGCTCAATTCCTGTGCCACTTCTTCGGCACAAATAAATTTGTTGTTCATCTTATCATCCCTTTCCTTGGTTTTTTATTGCCGTTCTATCCGAAGAAAGTTCCAGCAGGCATCCCCTGTTCGGTGCTGTGCTGTCCCGATCTGCCGCAGCAGATCAGGTGCTCGCTTGCTTTCTGGCAAGGTCTTGGCAGTTTGTGCTGTTCGGACGGTCATTTAGTTTTTATTAAACGTATTTGTTTAATTTTGAGTTTATTATACTAAGCATATTTGTTTGTGTCAAGTGGTTTTCTGGAAAATGTTAAACTTTTTTGTTTTGTATTATATTGACTTTTCTTAAACATATCTGCTATACTCCATGTATATCATGTGTAAGGAGTGAATACTGTTATGGCGATTGGAGAGAGAATCCATTTTTTCCGCCTTTTGCGTGGAATGACACAAAAATATCTGGGTACGATTGTCGGCTTTCCGGAGCGAAGTGCCGATGTACGCTTAGCACAATATGAAACCGGAACACGAAAGCCAAAGGCAGAACTTACTGCTGCATTGGCACAGGCATTAGACGTTTCTCCTCATGCCCTCGATGTACCTGACATTGACAGCTATGTTGGTCTGATGCACACTTTATTTACCTTGGAAGATGTGTACGGTCTGACTGTCAGCGAAGCAGATGAGGAAATCTGTCTGAAAGTCGATACTTCCAAAGGAAAAGAAGCTCACGAACTATTGAAAATGCTGTACACATGGAAAGAACAGGCTGACAAGCTGTCTTCCGGTGAAATCAGCAAGGACGAATACGATAACTGGCGTTATCACTATCCAGAGTTCGATACCACACAGGTCTGGGCAAAAGTTCCGTCTCAGGAACTCAGCGACGCTCTGGTCAAAATGCTCAAATCCGATAAATAAAGACGACAAAAAGCCCTTAGCTATGAGTTACTACCCACAGCTAAGGGCTTCGTTTATAATATGGACTCGTTCCGAGTATGGCTCTGAACGAAAAGACAGCTACACAGCCATCATTCATTTATTCTCCAACTCCAAAACCACCGGATTACAAGAATAATGGCTCTCATGCAACTGTTATCAAATTGTTATCAAAAGACTTTTTGAAATGCCGGAAACCCGCATAAATGCTGGATTTCCTAAACATTTTTGTTTATTCAAACTCAATCGTTGCCGGGGGCTTGCCGGTGCAGTCATACAGCACGCGGTTCACATGGGGTACCTCGTTCACGATGCGGCTGGTCACCACGTCCAGCACTTCCCAAGGAATGCGGGCGGCAGTGGCGGTCATGAAGTCGGTGGTGTCAACGGCGCGCAGGGCAATGGCATAATCACAGGTGCGGTCATCGCCCATCACGCCCACGCTGTGCATATTGGTCAGCGCGGCAAAGTACTGGCCGATGCTGCCCTGCAGGCCCGCCTTGGCCACCTCTTCCCGCCAGATGGCGTCGGCCTCCTGCACCATGTGGATCTTCTCCGGCGTCACGGCACCGATGATGCGAATGGCCAGGCCGGGGCCGGGGAACGGCTGACGGCTCACCAGATATTCAGGGATGCCCAGCTCGCGGCCGGCAGCGCGCACCTCATCCTTAAACAGGTCGCGCAGAGGCTCGATCAGCTCCTTGAAGTCCACATGCTCCGGCAGGCCGCCCACGTTGTGGTGGCTCTTGATGACGGTGGACTCGCCGCCCAGACCGCTCTCCACCACGTCGGGGTAAATGGTGCCCTGCACCAGATAATCCACCTGGCCGATCTTCTTGGCCTCTTCCTCAAAGACGCGGATGAACTCCTCGCCAATGATCTTGCGCTTGCGCTCCGGCTCGCTCACGCCGTCCAGCTTGTCGTAAAAGCGCTTGCGGGCATCCACGCAGATGAAGTTCAGGTCATAGGGGCCATCGGGACCAAAGACACTGCAAACCTCTTCGGCCTCATTCTTGCGCAGCAGGCCGTGATCCACAAACACGCAGGTCAGCTGCTTGCCCACCGCCTTGCTCAGCATAACGGCGGCCACGCTGGAGTCCACGCCGCCGGACAGGGCGCACAGCACCTTGCCGTCGCCCACTTCCTTGCGAATGGCCTCGATGGAGTGCTCCACAAAGGAATCCATCTTCCAGTCGCCGGCACAGCCGCAAACGTTGAACACAAAGTTGGCCAGCATCTTCTTGCCTTCCGCCGTGTGCAGCACTTCCGGATGGAACTGCACCGCGTACAGGCCCTTTTCCGGGGCCTGCACCGCAGCCACCGGGCAGTTGTCGGTGTGGGCAATGATCTCAAAGCCGGGGGCAGCCTTTTCAATGTAGTCATTGTGGCTCATCCAGCAGATGGTGTCGGGGCTGACTCCCTCAAACAGCTTGGAGGAAGTGTCCACATGCACCAGGGTCTTGCCGTATTCCCTCTCGGGGGCCGGGCACACATGGCCGCCCAGCAGATGCATCATCAGCTGGCTGCCATAGCAAATGCCCAGCACGGGCACGCCCAGCTCAAACAGTTCCTTGGAGTAGGTGGGCGCATCCGGCAGATAGGCACTGTTGGGGCCGCCGGTGAGGATGATGCCCTTGGGGTTCTTCTTTTTCAGATCCTCCAGGCTGGTCCGATAGGACACGATCTCGCAGTACACGTTGCATTCCCGCACACGACGGGCAATCAGCTGATTGTACTGGCCGCCGAAATCCATCACAATGACAGTTTCTCTTTGCACGCTAGTTCCTCCTGATTTGAAATGTTCCGGGGCTTTGGCCCCACCAAAGGCCGCTCAAACGGCCCGCTTCATCGCATATGCAGCAAAGGCTTTGGGCACACCCTGCCGCCGCGTTCTGCCCGGCCGGCGTGTCATCACAGTCTTAGGGTTATTATACCACAATCCTGAAAATTTTACATCCCTTGCCCCCGGGCACAGCTTGTAGAATTTGCGCGGCGTTGCCAAACACAAACACAGCACAACGCCAAAAAAGGCTCCCTGCCTTACGACAGGGAGCCTTGTATCTGAGAAACAAATCCAGAGATCAAAGATTACTCGAAGATCTTGGAAACCACGCCGGAACCAACGGTACGGCCACCCTCACGGATAGCGAAACGCAGGCCCTCTTCCATGGCGATGGGGGTGATCAGCTCAACGGACATGGTGACGTTATCGCCAGGCATGCACATCTCGGTGCCCTCGGGCAGGGTGATGATGCCGGTCACGTCGGTGGTCCGGAAGTAGAACTGAGGACGATAGTTGTTGAAGAAAGGAGTATGACGGCCGCCCTCTTCCTTCTTCAGAATATAGACCTGGCCCTCAAACTTGGTGTGAGGATGCACAGAACCGGGCTTGGCAATAACCTGGCCACGCTCGATCTCGTTGCGCTGAATGCCGCGCAGCAGAGCGCCGATGTTGTCGCCCGCCTGAGCGAAGTCCAGGCTCTTGCGGAACATCTCCAGACCGGTAACGGTGCTCTTGCCCTTCTCTTCCTTCAGGCCAACGATCTCAACTTCCTCGCCAACCTTGATGGTGCCGCGCTCCACACGACCGGTGGCAACAGTACCACGGCCGGAAATGGTCATGACATCCTCAACAGGCATCAGGAAGGGCAGATCGGCCTTGCGGTCGGGGGTGGGGATATACTCGTCGACAGCGTCCATCAGCTCCAGGATGCAGGCGTACTCGGGAGCGCTGGGATCCTTGCTCTCGCACTCCAGAGCCTTCAGAGCGGAGCCCTTGATGATGGGGGTATCGTCGCCGGGGAAGTTGTACTCGTTCAGCAGCTCGCGGATCTCCATCTCAACCAGATCCAGCAGCTCGGGGTCATCGACCTGATCGACCTTGTTCATGAAGACAACGATATAGGGCACGCCGACCTGACGAGACAGCAGAATGTGCTCGCGGGTCTGGGGCATGGGGCCGTCAGCAGCGGACACAACCAGGATAGCGCCGTCCATCTGAGCAGCACCGGTGATCATGTTCTTGACGTAGTCAGCATGGCCCGGGCAGTCAACGTGAGCATAGTGACGCTTGTCGGTATGGTACTCAACGTGAGCAGTGTTGATGGTGATGCCGCGCTCGCGCTCCTCGGGAGCCTTATCGATGTTGGCATAATCCATGAAATCGGCGTCGCCCTTCAGAGCCAGCACCTTGGTGATGGCAGCAGTCAGGGTAGTCTTGCCATGGTCAACGTGGCCGATGGTGCCAATGTTGACATGGGGCTTATCGCGGTTAAACTTTTCCTTAGCCATTGGAATTTCCTCCTTTGTATCAGCAGAATCGGATTTAAGGTTATCATACTAAAATCCCCCTGAAAAATCAAGAGATTTTGGGGAAATTTAGCCCTTCACCCGTTTTTCGCTCAGCCTTTCTTACGGCCGGCGATGATGGACTCGGCAATGCTCTTGGGCACCTCAGCGTAATGGCTGGGCTCCATGGAGTACTGACCACGGCCCTGAGTCTTGGAACGCAGGTCGGTGGCGTAGCCGAACATCTGAGCCAGAGGCACAAACGCATTGATGCGCTGGCTGCCGTTCAGGGCTTCCATGCCCTGGATCTGGCCGCGGCGAGCGTTCAGGTCGCCGATAACATCGCCCATGTAATCATCGGGAACGATGACGGAAACCTTCATGATGGGCTCCATGATGGCGGGGTCAGCCTTGGCCATGGCATCCTTGAACGCCATGGAGCCGGCGATCTTAAACGCCATCTCGGAGGAGTCGACCTCGTGGTAAGAACCGCCCTTCAGGGTGACCTTCACATCCTCAACGGGGTAGCCAGCCAGGATACCGGTCTGCATAGCGCCCTGAATACCCTGGTTGATGGGCTCGATGAACTCCTTGGGCACATCGCCGCCGACAACGGCGTTGATGAACTCGTAGCCCTTGCCGCTCTCGTTGGGCTCGATGTCGATGATACAGTGACCGTACTGGCCCTTACCACCGGACTGACGAGCGTACTTCGTGTTGGAAGAAGCGGGACGGCGGATGCACTCACGGTAAGCAACCTGAGGTGCACCAACGTTGGCTTCCACCTTGAACTCACGCAGCAGACGGTCCACGATGATTTCCAGATGCAGCTCACCCATGCCGGCGATGATGGTCTGACCAGTCTCATCGTCCGTCCAGGTGCGGAAGGTAGGATCCTCTTCAGCCAGCTTGGCCAGAGCCAGACCCATCTTCTCAGAACCGGCCTTGGTCTTGGGCTCGATGGCTACGCGGATAACGGGCTCGGGGAACTCCATGCTCTCCAGAATGATGGGATGAGCAGGGTCACACAGGGTGTCACCGGTGGTGGTGTTCTTCAGGCCCACGGCGGCGGCAATGTCGCCGGCGTAGCAGCACTCGATGTCCTTACGATGATTGGCGTGCATCTGCAGGATACGGCCAATGCGCTCGTTGTTGTCCTTCACGCTGTTGTACACAGTGGTGCCGGCCTCGACAACACCGGAGTACACGCGGAAGAAGCACAGCTTACCAACGAAGGGGTCGGTGGCAATCTTGAACGCCAGAGCAGCAAAGGGAGCGTTGTCGTCAGAGGGACGGCTCTCCTCTTCGCCGGTGCGGGGGTTCACGCCCTTGATGTCCTCAATGTCGGTGGGGGCGGGCATGTAGTCCACAATGGCATCCAGCAGCTTCTGCACGCCCTTGTTGCGGTAAGAAGTACCGCAGGTGACGGGAACCACGGTGTTGGCGATGGTTTCCTTGCGCAGAGCAGCCTTGATCTCGGCCTTGGTCAGTTCCTGACCGTCCAGGTACTTCTCCATGAGGGCCTCGTCGTTCTCGGCGATGGCTTCGATCATGGCGTCGCGATACTCCTGGGCCTTCTCCTTCATATCCTCGGGGATGTCCTCCACGCGGATATCAACGCCCATGTCATCATAGTACACATCGGCCTTCATATCGATCAGGTCGATGATGCCCTTGAAGGTCTCCTCACTGCCGATGGGCAGCTGGATGGGCACGGCGTTGCACTTCAGCCGGTCGCGCAGCATATCCACGCAACGGTAGAAGTTGGCGCCCATGATGTCCATCTTGTTGACGTACACCATACGGGGCACCTTGTAGTTATCAGCCTGACGCCAAACGGTCTCAGACTGAGGCTCAACGCCACCCTTGGCGCACAGAACGGTCACAGAACCGTCCAGAACGCGCAGGCTGCGCTCCACCTCAACGGTGAAGTCCACGTGGCCCGGGGTGTCGATGATGTTGATCCGGTGACGATTCTTCTTGTAGGCCGCGGGATCGTGCTGAGTCTCGGTATGGCTCCAGTAGCAGGTAGTAGCGGCAGAAGTGATGGTGATACCACGCTCCTTCTCCTGCTCCATCCAGTCCATGGTAGACGCACCATCATGGGTCTCACCAATCTTGTGGCTGACGCCAGTGTAGTACAGAATACGCTCGGTGGTGGTGGTTTTGCCTGCGTCGATGTGGGCCATGATACCGATGTTTCGGGTCATTTCCAGAGAAACGTCTCTAGCCATAGCAACCTCCTGTCAACGGATCAATAGCGGTAATGGGCGAAAGCCTTGTTGGCCTCGGCCATCTTATGGGTATCCTCGCGCTTCTTCACGGCGTTGCCGGTACCGTTCACGGCGTCCATGATCTCACGAGCCAGACGCTCGCTCATGGTGCGCTCGCTGCGGGCGCGGGAGTAGGTGGTCAGCCAGCGCAGACCCAGGGTCTCACGACGGGCAGCACGCACCTCAACGGGAACCTGATAGGTAGAACCGCCCACACGGCGAGCCTTAACCTCCAGGCTGGGCATGATGTTCTCGAGAGCCTTCTCGAACATCTCCAGGGGATCATTGCCGGTCTTCTCCTGAACCTCAGCAAAAGCATCGTAAACGATCTTCTGGGCCACACCCTTCTTGCCATCCAGCATGATGTTGTTGATCAGCCGGGTGACCATTTTGGAATTGTAAAGCGGATCCGCCAGAACGTCCCGCTTTGCAACGTTACCTCTTCTAGGCATCTTTCTTCCCTCCTTCACAGAATGATATCATCGGTACTCGAAAGTAAAAATACTCCCGTTGTGCCACAAAGAGCCATCCTTCTATCTACTATCGCACGCACACGCACTCAAATATCTATATCAGAAAGCCTTTGTTGGCGGAATGTCATTTTTTACTTCTTCTTAGCACCGGCCTTGGGACGCTTCGCACCGTACTTGGAACGGGACTGGTTGCGGTTGGCCACACCCTGGGTATCCAGAGTACCACGGATAATGTGGTAACGAACACCAGGCAGGTCCTTAACACGACCGCCACGGATCAGAACGACGCTGTGCTCCTGCAGATTGTGGCCGATACCAGGAATGTAAGAGGTGACCTCGATACCATTCGTGAGCTTAACACGGGCAACCTTACGCAGAGCGGAGTTAGGCTTCTTGGGGGTCATGGTACGGACAGCGGTGCAGACGCCACGCTTCTGGGGGCTGTTCTGATCGGTGTACGCCTTCTTCTGGGAGTTGTAGCTCTTCAGCAGAGCGGGCGCAGTGCTCTTCTGAACCAGGACCTCACGGCCTTTGCGTACGAGCTGGTTAAAAGTAGGCATTGTTTTCTCCTTTCTTTCGTTATTTTGCGGTTCGCCCCGCAATGGGGCATGTCCGAAAGGACATAGCTGTGCCTTCGCACAGCGATAATATTCTACCCGAAACCGAGGCTGATGTCAACATAAATTTGCAATATTTACGTCAAAAATCGAAAAATCTTTCCGCTCGCTTCCTGGCCTGCTTTACAGGTTCGCCCATGCAGAGAAAAAATATTCATTTTCGCTGCAAAGAATTCTAACAGGTTCCCGGCCTCTTTTGCACAGTTTGTCTTTAGGCGAAAGCCAATTGTTCAAGTTCTTTGCCACGCCGCAAAACATTCGACACTGTTACGATGGTTTTTCCATTCTGCTTAAGAAGTTTCTGTGATTTTCTGCACTTGCAGCGGCCGCAGCGTATGCAAATTTTATACAGATGCAGGCAATCCGGCTTTGGCGGTGACGGCGCACCAGTTTTCGGAGGCATCGGGCACTCACGACAAAAAAGCACAGCGGTGCAGGCCCGTTTGGGCAGCTGCACCGCTGTGCTTTACTCTATAAAGTTGAAGCCGCTTTCCGGTCAAGCACTGCTTATTCGGCAGCCTTTTCCCGATCCATGATGCACTCGCCGGATTCCTCACGGCGAATCAGCGCCTCTTCCACCTCCGGCAGACCGGTGCCCGCGGGCAACAGCTTACCAATGATGACGTTCTCCTTCAGGCCCTGCAGCGTATCAACCTTGCCCTTAATGGCGGCATCGGTCAGCACGCGGGTGGTCTCCTGGAAGGAGGCAGCGGACATGAAGCTGTTGGTGGCCAGAGAAGACTTGGTGATGCCCAGCAGCACCTGGCTGTAGGTGGCCTCACGCAGGCCGGTCTCGCCGTTGGCGATCCGCTCACGGATCTCTTCGTTGCGAGTCTCCACCTCGATGCGGTCTTCCAGCGCGCCGCCGATCAGGTTGGTGGAACCGGCGTCCTCCACGCGCACCTTGCGCAGCATCTGACGCACGATGACCTCGATGTGCTTGTCGTTCACCTCAACGCCCTGCAGACGGTAAACCTTCTGCACTTCGCTGATCAGGTAATCACGCACAGCGGTGGGGCCCTTGATGGCCAGGATATCCTGGGGATAAGCATGGCCTTCGGTGATCATTGCGCCCTTCTCCAGCACGTCGCCGTCCTGGATGCGCACACGCTGACCGAAGGGGATCAGGTAGCTCTTCTCCACGGGAGCGCCGTTCTCGTCCACACCGTTCACCACCACATGGCGGTTCTTCTTGGTGTCGTCGATGTGCGCCGTACCAGCGATCTCGGTCATGATGGCCATTGCCTTGGGGCGGCGGCTCTCGAACAGCTCTTCAACGCGGGGCAGACCCTGGGTAATATCCTCGGCAGAAGCAATACCGCCGGTATGGAAGGTACGCATGGTCAGCTGAGTACCGGGCTCACCGATGGACTGAGCCGCGATGATACCCACGGCCTCGCCGATGTTCACGGTGTCGCCGTTGGCCATGTTGGAGCCGTAGCAGTGTGCGCAGACACCGCGCTTCGCACGGCAGGTCAGCACGCTGCGGATCTCCAGCTCGGTGATGCCGGCTTCCTCGATCTTTTCAGCGTCGTACAGGTCCATCATCTTGCCATAGGGTACGATGATCTCGCCGGTGGCGGGGTTCACCACATCTCTCACGGCGTAACGGCCGATCAGGCGCTCGCTGAACTTTTCGATTTCCTCCTTGCCCTCACGCAGATCGGAAACCATAATGCCCTCGGTGGCGCCGCAGTCCTCTTCGCGGATGATGACTTCCTGAGACACATCCACCAGACGGCGGGTCAGGTAACCGGAGTCAGCGGTACGCAGAGCGGTATCGGTCAGGCCCTTACGAGCACCACGGCTGGAAACGAAGTATTCCAGTACGTTCAGACCTTCGCGGTAGTTGGCGCGAATGGGCATCTCGATGGTCTTACCGGAGGTGTTGGCCAGCAGGCCGCGCATGCCGGCCAGCTGCTTGATCTGGTTCATGGAACCACGGGCGCCGGAATCCGCCATCATGAAGATGGGGTTGCGGGCGGGCAGGTTCTTGGCCAGCGCCTTGGAGACCTTATCGGTGGTATCCTGCCAAATGCGGATGACGCGCTCATAGCGCTCGTTGTCGGACAGAACACCCTTGTTGTACTGCTTCAGCACCTTGGACACCTGCGCGTCGGCTTCCGCCATCAGGGCGGGCTTCTCAGGCGGGATCACGGCATCGCACACGGCAACGGTGATGGCGCTGATGGTGGAGTACTTGTAGCCCTGGGCCTTGATATGGTCCAGCATCTCAGCGGTGGCGTGGGGGCCGTTCATGGTCAGGCAGCGGCTGATGATGTCAGGCAGGTTCTTTTTCGTAACCTGGAAGTCCACTTCCAGATCGAACATATGCTCGGGGTCCTCACGATCCACATAGCCCAGGTTCTGGGGAATGGGATTGTTGAAGATGATCTTGCCCACGGTGGTCTCCACCAGGCGATGACGCATTACGCCATCCACCTCGCGCTCGCGGCGCACCTGAATGGGGGCCTGCAGGGTGACCACATGCTCGGCATAGGCCATGATGGCCTCTTTCTCATCGCGGAACACCTTGCCTGCGCCCTTGTCGTCGGGGTTAACCATGGTCAGGTAGTAGCTGCCCAGGATCATATCCTGCGTAGGCACGGTAACGGGGCAGCCGTCGGCGGGCTTCAGCAGGTTGCCGGAAGCCAGCATCAGCAGCTTGGCCTCGCGCTGGGCCTCCTTGGACAGGGGCAGATGGACGGCCATCTGGTCGCCGTCGAAGTCGGCGTTGAAGGCGGTGCAGGCCAGGGGGTGCAGCTTAATGGCGCGGCCCTCAACCAGCACAGGCTCGAAGGCCTGAATGCCCAAGCGGTGCAGCGTAGGTGCACGGTTCAGCAGCACAGGATGGCCCTTGATCACAGTCTCCAGGCTGTCCCACACCTCGATGCGGCTGCGCTCCACCATCTTGCGGGCGGACTTGATGTTGTTGGCAATGCCCTTCTCCACCAGGTCCTTCATGACAAAGGGCTTGAACAGCTCCAGAGCCATCTCCTTGGGCAGGCCGCACTGATACATCTTCAGCTCGGGGCCAACGACGATAACGGAACGGCCGGAGTAGTCAACACGCTTGCCCAGCAGGTTCTGACGGAAGCGGCCGGTCTTGCCCTTCAGCATATCCGACAGGCTCTTCAGGGGGCGGTTGTTGGGGCCGGTCACGGGGCGGCCGCGGCGGCCGTTGTCGATCAGGGCGTCCACAGCCTCCTGCAGCATACGCTTTTCGTTGCGTACGATGATGTCAGGCGCGCCCAGCTCCAGCAGGCGCTTCAGGCGGTTGTTGCGGTTGATCACGCGGCGGTACAGATCGTTCAGGTCACTGGTGGCAAAGCGGCCGCCGTCCAGCTGAACCATGGGGCGGATGTCCGGCGGAATGACCGGAACCACGTTCATGATCATCCACTCGGGGCGGTTGCCGGACAGGCGGAATGCCTCCACAACCTCCAGACGCTTCAGGATGCGCATGGCCTTCTGGCCGCTGACGCGCTGGCCGGGCACCGGCTCCAGCTCTTCCTTCAGCTGGGCACTCAGGGCGTCCAGATCGATCTCGGCCAGCAGCTCCTGAATGGCCTCAGCGCCCATGCCGGCGCGGAACTCGTCCTCGTAGGTCTCCCGCAGCTCGCGGTACTCCTTGTCGTTCAGCAGCTGCATCTTCTCCAGGCGGGTCTCGCCGGGATCAATGACGATGTAGCTGGCAAAGTACAGCACCTTCTCCAGCTGACGGGGGCTGATGTCCAGCATCAGGCCGATGCGGCTGGGAATGCCCTTGAAATACCAGATGTGGCTGACGGGCGCGGCCAGCTCAATGTGGCCCATGCGCTCGCGGCGAACCTTGGCCTTGGTGACCTCAACGCCGCAGCGGTCGCAGATCTTGCCCTTGTAGCGAATGCGCTTGTACTTGCCGCAGTGGCACTCCCAGTCCTTGGTAGGTCCAAAGATGCGCTCGCAGAACAGGCCGTCGCGCTCGGGCTTCAGGGTGCGGTAGTTGATGGTCTCGGGCTTTTTTACCTCGCCATAGCTCCAGGCGCGGATCTGATCGGGAGAGGCAAGGCTGATCTTAATCGAATCGAAATCATTATATTCCATGAATCGAACCCTTCCTTAATTGAAACTGTGGTGTATGCTTCGGGTCGGTCTTGCCTTAGAAGTCCTCGCCCTCGGGCAGGATGCCGGCGTCGCCGTCATCGCTGAACATGTCTTCCATGTCAGCGGCAGTGGGGCCTTCTTCCTCTTCTTCAAAGCCCTCGTCGGCGTTTTCAATGCTGTAATCGTCATTCAGTTCGCTTTCCAGCAGCACGTCGTCGCCCATATCGCGGGAGTCAAAACCGGTCTCTTCGTCGTCGAAGTTCTGCTTCAGGTCAATTTCCTCGCCTTCCGCATCCAGCACATGCACATCCAGGCCCAGGCTCTGCATTTCCTTGATCAGCACGCGGAAGCTCTCGGGGATACCGGGCTTGGGCACGTCCTGACCCTTCACAATGGCCTCGTAGGTCTTCACACGGCCCACAACGTCATCCGACTTCACCGTCAGGATCTCCTGCAAGGTGTAAGCAGCGCCGTAAGCCTCCAAAGCCCAAACCTCCATCTCGCCGAAGCGCTGGCCGCCGAACTGGGCCTTGCCGCCCAGAGGCTGCTGGGTAACCAGGCTGTAGGGGCCGGTGGAACGGGCATGGATCTTATCATCGACCAGATGATGCAGCTTCAGGTAGTACATATAGCCCACGGTAACGCGGTTATCGAACTTCTCGCCGGTACGGCCGTCGAACACTTCGCTCTTGCCGTCCTCATCCAGCTCGATCTTGCTGAAATCGATGATGTGGCCGCGCTCGCCCATGATCTTGGGCAGCTGGGTGGGATACTCAGGGGCATTCTCGCCATGGTTCTGCTCGGCGGCAGTGCGGAACGCCTCGTGGATGTCGCTCTCGTGAGCGCCGTCGAACACGGGGGTCATCACCTTCCAGCCCAGAGCCTTGGCAGCGTAGCCCAGGTTCACTTCCAGAACCTGACCGATGTTCATACGGGAGGGCACGCCCAGGGGGTTCAGCACGATGTCCAGCGGGGTACCGTCGGCCAGGAAGGGCATATCCTCCTGGGGCAGAATGCGGGACACAACGCCCTTGTTGCCGTGACGGCCGGCCATCTTATCGCCCACGCTGATCTTGCGCTTCTGGGCAATGTAGCAGCGCACCACCTGGCGCACATTGGGCTGCAGCTCGTCGCAGTTGTCGGGGGTGAACACCTTCACATCCACCACGATGCCGTAGGCGCCGTGGGGCACACGCAGAGAGGTGTCGCGCACTTCGCGGGCCTTCTCGCCGAAGATGGCGCGCAGCAGGCGCTCCTCAGCGGTCAGCTCGGTCTCGCCCTTGGGGCTGACCTTACCAACCAGGATGTCGCCGGCGTTGACCTCGGCACCCACGCGGATGATGCCGCGCTCGTCCAGATCCTTCAGGGCATCCTCGCCCACGTTGGGGATGTCGCGGGTGATCTCCTCGGGTCCCAGCTTATTCTCGCGGGCCTCGATTTCGTACTCCTCAATGTGGATGGAGGTGTACACGTCCTCACGCACGATCTTCTCGTTGATCAGAACGGCGTCCTCGTAGTTGTAGCCCTCCCAGGTCATGAAGCCGATCAGGGCGTTCTTGCCCAGGCTGATCTCACCGTTGCGGGTAGCGGGGCCGTCGGCAATCACCTGGCCGGCCTTCACTTCCTCGCCCACCGAGACGATGGGGCGCTGGTTCACACAGGTGCCCTGGTTGGAGCGCATGAACTTGATCAGCTCATACTCATCGGTGGTGGTCTTGGAGGTGCGGATGATCACCTTATCGGCATCCACACGCTCCACAACGCCGTCGTGCTTGGCCAGCACGCAAACGCCGGAGTCGCAGGCGGCCTTGTATTCCATACCGGTAGCCACGATGGGCTGCTGGGTCACCATCAGAGGCACAGCCTGGCGCTGCATGTTGGAACCCATCAGGGCACGGTTGGCATCATCGTTTTCCAGGAAGGGGATCATGGCTGTTGCCACAGACACCACCATCTTGGGCGAAACGTCCATGTAATCGACCTTTTCGCGCTCGATTTCCAGAATGTCATCGCGGCGGCGGGCATTGACGCGAGCCTTCATAAAGTGGCCGGCCTCATCCAGAGGCTCGTTGGCCTGGGCCACCACGTACTCGTCCTCCACATCGGCGGTCATGTAGACCACCTCATCGGTGACGACCTCATCGATCAGATTGCCCTCGTCGTCAAAGATCTTTTTCACCTTGCGGTAAGGTGCCTCAACGAAGCCGTACTTGTTGATCTTGGCGAAGGTAGCCAGATAGGAGATCAGACCGATGTTGGGGCCTTCAGGCGTTTCAATGGGGCACATACGGCCGTAATGGCTGTAGTGAACGTCACGCACCTCGAAACCGGCGCGGTCACGGGACAGACCGCCGGGGCCCAGGGCGGACAGGCGACGCTTATGCGTCAGCTCAGCCAGAGGGTTGTTCTGGTCCATGAACTGGGACAGGGGGCTGGAACCGAAGAACTCCTTCACCGCGGCAACCACAGGCCGGATGTTGATGAGGGAGGCGGGGGTTGCGCCATCGGCGTCCTGCGCCTGCAGGGTCATGCGCTCACGGATGACACGCTCCATACGGGAGAAGCCGATGCGGAACTGGTTCTGCAGCAGCTCGCCCACGCTGCGGATGCGGCGGTTGCCCAGATGGTCGATGTCATCGGTCACGCCAACGCCGTGGTCCAGACCGTTCAGGTAGTTGATGGAGGAGAAGATGTCATCCACGGTGACGGTGCGGCAGATCAGCTGATCATGACGCTCTTCCAGCAGCTGCTTCTGCTTTTCCACATCGCCGTCGGTCTCATCCAGGATCTGGCGGATCTGAGCGAAGTTGCAGCGCTCGTTGATGCCGCACTCGGTCACGTCGAAGCTGAAGAAGGGCTGAGCATCCACACAGCCGTTGGTCACGACCTTGACCTTCTTGCCTTCCACGTCCAGCCACACCACGCTGACACCGGCCTTATCGGCCTCCAGCGCCTTCTCGCGGGTGATCTGCTCGCCGGCGGTGATCAGGATCTCGCCGGTCAGGGGGGCGATGACGTTCTCGGCCGCGGTGAAGTACTCAATGCGGCGGGCCAGGCTCAGCTTGCGGTTCATCTTGTAGCGGCCGAACTTGGACAGGTCGTACCGGCGGGGGTCGAAGAACAGCATGTCGATCTGGTTCTGGGCGCTCTCCACCGTCGGGGGCTCGCCGGGACGCAGCTTCTTGTAGCACTCGATCAGGCCTTCGGCCTCATTCTTGGTCACGTCCTTTTCCAGAGTGGCCAGAATGCGCTCGTCCTCGCCGAAATAGTCCAGGATCTGCGCATCGGTGCCCAGGCCCAGCGCGCGCACCAGAGTGGTGACGGGCAGCTTGCGGTTCTTATCAATGCGGACGTAGAACACATCGTTGGAGTCGGTCTCATATTCCAGCCAGGCACCGCGGTTGGGGTTCATGGTGGCGGTGAACAGCTTCTTGCCGGTCTTGTCGTAGCTCTCGTCGAAGAACACGCCGGGAGAACGAACCAGCTGACTGACGATCACGCGCTCGGCGCCGTTGATGATGAAGGTGCCGGAGTCGGTCATCAGGGGGAAGTCGCCCATAAAGACTTCCTGCTGCTTGATCTCGCCGGTCTCCTTATTCAGCAGACGGGCGGTCACGCGCAGGGGAGCCGCGTAAGTCACGTCCCGTTCCTTGCACTCTTTGATGGTGTACTTGGGCTGCTTGTCCAGGCGGTAGTCGATGAAATCCAGCACCAGATTTCCGGTGTAGTCGCCAATGGCCGAAATGTCCTTGAAGACCTCTTTCAGGCCTTCATCCAGGAACCACTGATAGGAGTTCTTCTGAACTTCGATCAGGTTGGGCATTTCGATGACTTCATCGATGCGGGAAAAGCTCATTCTTTCGGTTTTGCCGAGCTTTACGGGCTTGACCTTCATCATAAAATGCGTCCTCTCCTCTTCTTTGAATTGGATATGATGGCAAAGCGCACAAGGCCAGCCCCGCATCTTGGCACTGTTTTTGTGAATTTTTCACAAACTTTCGGTGCTTTTTTGCACATGCGAAGTGGTCTTGGGCGTTCTAATCCATTTTGTTATACCATAGCAGTATAATGCCAAAAAAAGGCTATGTCAAGAGGTTTTTTTACTTTTTTCAATTTTCATTATTTGTAGTTAAATACCCGGATCAGTGTGAACTTTTGCATTTATTGTGCGGCCGCCGCCGGGTTCTCCGCCGCCGAAGTGGGCTGCCGGTCCGGCAGGTGCTCGGCGTCCCCCAGCAGCATTTCAAAGTTCACGGCCTCCAGCTCCCGGTTGATGGTGCCGCTGATGCGGCCGAACACCCGCTGGAAGGCGCAGCACCCGGAAGCACCCCGGCTGCACTCGCCTGCATCCTCGCCCAAACAGCGGGAAAGCCGATACGGGCCTTCCACCGCCTCGATCACCTGCCGCAGGGTGATCTGGGCCGCCGGGCGGGAAAGCTCATACCCGCCCCGGTTGCCCTTGTAGCTTACCACCAGCCCGCTTTGGGCCAGCTTGCCCAGAATTTTCAGGGAAAAGCGCAGAGAGATGGCCATCTGTTCGCTGATGGTGCGGGCGTCCATCCGCCGGGCCTCTCTGGCCAGGCAGTAAACAATGCGCACCGCATAATCGGCTTCCTGAGTAATATGCACGAGAAACGCTCCTTTAACTATACCAGAACAATGTATTTTGCATCCTACTATTTATACCAGACTGGCCGCCGTTTGTCAAAGCAAGAGCGGTATGCACGCAAAAAATGCTCATGTGCGGTAAAGTAACATAAAACTTTATAAGACAGCCAGACCACTATTCCGAAAAATTGTGTACCAAGTTCTAAAAAATATTTGATATATTATTGACTTTGAATATACTGTGTAGTACGATATACATACAGGAGGCACAGTATATGAATATTGATGATTGGAAATCCCAAATCAAACGAGGAACGCTTGAATTTTGTATTCTGCTGATGATAAAACAGCGACCGTCCTATGGATATGAAATCATTAGCACATTAGAAAAATATCCTATTCTGGCGGCAAAAGAAAACACTATCTATCCCCTGCTTAGGAGGTTGATGAAAGAAGATTATATTTCGTCCTCATGGCAGGAAAGCACTGAGGGCTTACCACCAAGAAAATATTATTCCATTACAGACAAAGGGCTTGAGTACATCTGTGCAATGTCTGATGAATGGAACAATCTGTTAAGCGCAGTCGATGAGATTAAAGGAGAATAAGACCATGGAAAAAATTCTGAACGATTATCTTGAAAAAATTGAAAGGTACTTGAAGCCTTTACCTATTTCCGAACGTGTTGATATTGTAAAAGAAATCCAGAGCGAAATCTTTGAATTACAGAGCAACGGAAAAAATGCAAAAGAAATTATGGAACGGCTGGGGAATCCAAAAGAATTAGCCAAAGCCTATTTGGGCGATCTGATTGCAAAGGACACCTCTTTTAGTTGGAATAGGGTTCTTGCAATCTGTGCTTATTACAGTCTTGCAAGTCTTTCCGGACTGGTAATCATTCCGACACTTGCTATTTGCGCCCCTGTATTTATCTTATGTGGGATTGTTACCCCAATTATAGGTGCAGTCAAGTTGATAGATTATTTATTGAATTTAGGTATTCCTTATGTTCAGTACATTGGTATTTCGGGAGTAAATAGCCCTATCCTTGTGTTTATTATTTGTGTTATTACAGGAATTGGATTGTACCTTATCGGTCGTGGCTGTTGGAAGCTGTTGGTTTACTATATTAAGGGTATGAGTAAAGTAAAAAATAATTTGTCAATTTGATATATGGTAAAGAGAAAGGAGCCATTGCAGATATGGAATATATATTATAGACAAATCAAGTTTCCAAAACCATTGGTAGGAAAAGTCTTGTAAGCAATATTGACCTCCATGTGAAAAAAGGCGAGATTTACGGTTTTCTCGGTCTGAACGGAGCGGGTAAAACTACTTCCAACGCTTGACCCATAAGGAGATCGGCAAGCAATACGGACGGACACGCAGCACCACCGGGCGGCGCATACAGATTATTTTGCAGCAGCTACGGGCAGAACTGGAGAACTTGCACCATGAGCCAGCTACTCCCCCATGAAACGATAGTCAAGGCAAGCGAGGGCGACCCGGAAGCCGTTGCTGCTGTCCTTTCCCATTACTCCGGATATATCCGCACCTATTCCAAAATAGACGGTCATATCAATGTGGAAATGCAGGAGCATATCATTCAAAAGCTGATAGAAAGCCTGTTCAAGTTTCACTTTGACCGCTAACAGCTGAATAACACACCGCCCATCACAGCGGCACACAAGCAGTAAGTCTGAAAAGATTTGCTGCTTTTTTGCGCCCATTTTCAAAAATCTTTCCGTTCCTTTTGGCAAAAATGTCTGTTCCGTTGTAGTAGGGAGTACGGGGAGATTTACGAAAAATGCCGCCGTGTTTGGAAGATTTGCATGGTTATACCGTAGTAGTGGTGAAAGGCGGGCAGAACAGATATTTTCATTCGCTATATTTACGAAAACAGGCCAAAATGCCGTTTTCAAATTGTAGTAAGGATAGAGGGAGAGAAACACGGCAGTTTTTTAGAGCAAGATTCTACCACGGTGCCAAAATCCGCATATCTGCGGTTTTGCCCCTTTGGTAAATCTTGTTGGGGAGTTCCTTCCCCAAACCCTGCTATGCGGCTTGTGCCGCTTGAAAATCCCACCAAAAAATACTTAAAAAATCGCCCACAAAACGGCGGTAAGTGAAAGGAGTTGATACCCATAGGAAAGCGATACAATACGCCCCACCGAAGCCATGTAGTCAAGACACGCATGACCGAAGAAGAATATGCCGACTTCACGGAACGGCTAAAGAATTATGACATGAGCCAAGCCGAGTTTATCCGACAAGCCATTGCAAGGGCGACCATTCGCCCTATTGTTACCGTTTCCCCGGTCAATGATGAACTGCTATCCGCTGTTGGAAAGTTGATAGCCGAATACGGAAAAATCGGCGGCAACCTTAATCAGATCGCCCGTGCCCTCAACGAATACGGAACGCCCTACAATACGCTGTCCGTTGAAGTGCGAGCCGCCATTTCCGACCTTGCCGCCTTGAAGTTTGAAGTCTTGCGAAAGGTAGGTGACGCTGTTGGCAACATTCAAGCATATCAGCTCTAAAAATGCGGACTACAGTGCAGCCGAGCAATATCTAACCTTTGAGCATGACGAGTTTACCATGAAACCCGCCCTTGACGAAGCCGGGCGGCTCATACTCCGAGAGGACTACCGAATAGCCACTATGAACTGCGGCGAGGAAGATTTTGCCGTTGCCTGTATGCGGGCAAATCTCCGATACGGCAAAAACCAAAAACGAGAAGATGTGAAAAGCCACCACTATATCATTTCCTTTGACCCACGGGACGCAGCGGACAACGGATTGACCGTAGACAGGGCGCAGGAAGCCACCGTGAACGCAGAAAAGTTTATGAATGTTGTCCGGCGGCATACCAGCTTTGAAGAACTTACCCCTACTCTGCTGCGGGAGTTTGTAGAGAAAATCGTTGTGCATGAGTGCAGCTATGACGAGAACAAGACCCGTAGGCAGGACATTGAGATTTATTATTCTTTTGTTGGCAAGGTGGACTTGCCCGAATAACCGCCCGACCTATCCGACACAAGAGCTAAGTGCCGGATAGGAACGGCAAAATTTTTTGCACTTCTATTACTTCTTTATCACACATCAGCAAAGCCGCCGGGCTTGTCCCATACAGGGCAGGCCCGGCGGCCTCGTTGTTCAAAAACTGCAATCAATCCAGGAAGTCGCGCAGCTTCTTGGAGCGGCTGGGATGGCGCAGCTTGCGCAGCGCCTTGGCCTCGATCTGACGAATGCGTTCACGGGTGACGTTGAACTCCTTGCCCACCTCTTCCAGGGTGCGGGGGCGGCCGTCGTCCAGGCCGAAGCGCAGGCTCAGCACCTTGGCCTCACGGGGGGTCAGCGTTTTCAGCACCGAGCCCAGCTGTTCCTTCAGCAGGGTGTGGCTGGCGGCCTCGGCGGGCACAGGGGCGTCCTCATCGGGGATGAAGTCGCCCAGATGGCTGTCCTCCTCCTCGCCGATGGGGGTCTCCAGGCTCACAGGCTCCTGGGCCACCCGCATGATCTCGCGCACCTTATCCACGGGCATATCCAGCGCCGCGCTGATCTCGTCGGCGGTGGGCTCATGGCCGTTCTCATGCAGCAGCTGGCTGGACACCTTCTTCACCTTATTGATGGTCTCCACCATGTGCACCGGAATGCGGATGGTGCGGGCCTGGTCCGCAATGGCGCGGGTGATGGCCTGGCGAATCCACCAGGTGGCATAGGTGGAGAATTTGAAGCCCTTGGTGTAATCGAACTTATCCACCGCCTTGATCAGGCCCAGGTTGCCCTCCTGGATCAGATCCAGGAACTGCATGCCGCGGCCCACATACCGCTTGGCAATCGAGACCACCAGACGCAGGTTGGCCTCGCTCAGGCGCTGCTTGGCGCGCTCGCCCTTGGGGCCGCCCTCCTGAATGTCCTTGGCCAGCTGGATCTCCTCATCGCTGGTCAGCAAGGGCACCCGGCCGATTTCCTTCAGGTAGACCTTCACAGGGTCATCGATGGCCACGCCGTCGGCAGACAGGCTGCTCTCGAACTGCTCCACGCTCTCCTCAGTGAGGGTAAAGTTCTCGGCGTCGTTCTCCGGCTCGTCCACCACTTCAATGCCGTTGCGTTCCAGCGTCTCGTACAGCTTGTCGATCTGCTCCACGTCAAAGCCGCTCTCTTCGATGGCGTCCGCGATCTCCTTGCCGTTCAGTTTGCCGGTGCGCTTGCCGTTCTCCAGCAGTTCCCGCAGCACATTCTTCTTTTCTGCCATATGTCGTTCTCCTCTTTGTTTGTTCGTCCCCGGCATCGGCCCGCCGCCTTCGGGGCGGCTTTCCCGGTTCGATGCGTTTCGTTCTTGGGGCAGGCGGTGCTGCCCGTTCTATGGTTCCCGGCAGGGGCACAGCCCTCCGGGCAGCTGCACCGCAGGCGGCAGCCTGCGGGATTCAGCGTTTTCAACGTGTGGTTCCGGGGCTTCCGCCCGGCTCCTCCGCGCCTTTTTTGCGGCGAAGGGTCTCCAGATAATCGTCCAGCTCCTGTACCGACATCTTCCCGGCTTCCCGGCTTCGGGGCAGGCTGCGCTCCATCCGGTCCATGTACAGCTCCACGTCCTGATCGGTGAGGGCGATGTCGTAATTTCGCGCCAGCAGCTGGCTCAGCGTGGAAATCTCTTCCTCGCTCAGCATCCCGCTCAGCACGCCCAGCTCCGGCGGAACGCCCCGCGCCTGGCAGCCGCAGATGGCGGTGTAAGCGTTGCGCATATCCTCCATCAAAAAGCGCTCCGGCAGAATGCGCTGCTTCACCCGGGCAATCAGTTCCGGCCGCTTCAGCAGAGCACACACCAGCTGCTGCTCGGCATTGGCCACGCCCAGCGCCTCGCTGCCGCCCATGGTGTAGGGCACCTTGATCTGGTAGGCCACGCCCTGATGCATCAGGGCCTCCTGCCGCTGGCGGCTGGCCCGGCGCCGGGCCTGGGCAATGGCCCCGTCCAGCTGGGCCAGAATGGCCGCCTTGGAAACGTTCGTCTCCTCCGCCAGCCGGCCGGCATACACATCCCGCTCAGTGGGGGTCACCCGCCCGGCCAGCAGGCCGATGGCCTCCTTGATGTAGTCCAGCCGCCCGGCCGGGCTGGCCACGTCGTGCTTTTCTTTGATGCGGGCCAGCTTGTACTCAATGGCGTTGCGTGTGCCGTTCAGCAGCGTCTCAAACCGCTCCCGCCCATATTTTTTGATGTACTCGTCCGGGTCCTTCGCGCCGGGAATGTTCAGCACGCTCACCCGGATGGGGCTTTGGCTGAACAGCTCCAGACTGCGGGCGGTGGCCTTTTGGCCCGCCTCGTCCGAATCGTAGCAGAGCACCACTTCATCGGCGTATTCGCTCAGCAGCTTCACCTGCTCGCCGGTCAAGGCCGTGCCGCAGGCCGCCACCGCCGTATCAAAGCCCGCCTGATGCAGGCTGATCACGTCCATGTAGCCCTCACAGAGGATGTAGCGGCGGGAGGTGCTTTTTTTTGCAATGTTCAGCGCAAACATGGCCTTGCTTTTTTTATACACCATGGTCTCGGGGCTGTTCACATACTTAGGCTTTGAGTCGTCCAGCACGCGGCCGCCGAAGGCAATGATGTTGCCCCGCAGATCAAAGATGGGGGTCATCACGCGGCCGAAGAACGCATCGTACAGATTGCCTTTCTGGCTTCGCTTGATGATGCCGGAGGCCAGCAGCTCCTCATCGGTGTAGCCCAGGCTTTTCAAGTGCTCCCGGCAGGCGTGGAAACCTGTGGGGGCATACCCCAGACCGAACCGGCGGATGGTGCTGTCCGACAGGCCGCGGCCTTTCCAGTAGGCCCGGGCGCGCCGTGCCTCCTCATTGGAGGCCGTGAGCTGCGCGTAGAAGAAGCGGGCCGCATCCCGGTTGATGTTCAGAATGCGGCTGCGCAGGCGACCCGCCTTGTCATCCTCCTCGGGCATGGGCATCCCCGCCCGGCCCGCCAGAGCCTTCACTGCTTCCACATAGTCCAGATTGTTGATCTTTCGCACAAAGGTGATGGCGTCGCCGCCCACGCCGCAGCCAAAGCAGTAAAAGCTCTGGTTTTCCGGGTAGACCACAAAGGAAGGGGTCTTTTCATTGTGAAACGGGCACAGCCCCGTCTGGGTGCGGCCCCGATGCCGCAGCTGCACATAGCTGCCGATCAGATCCACAATGTCGGTGCGGCGCACCACTTCCTGCACATATTCCTGTGGGATCATCCCATCACCCCCTTCTGTTAAAGAAACTCTTTTCAGCTGTCCCGAATTTCACATTTTGCAAAATTGTTTCGTCCGGGCTGCCTTTTACAGCACATGCCACTTTTTCGGCACAAACCGCTCGGCAAAGGCACGGGTTGCAAATTCATCGCTCATGCCGCTGATATAATCGGCCACGGCCCGCTCCACACCGTCCTGCCAGGCCAGTTCCACATAAAAATTGGGCATCTGGTCCGGTGCGCGGCAGAAGTCCTCGTACAGCGCTTCAATCAGCCCTTCCACCTTATGCTCCTCTTTTTTGGCGGTCTCGTCCTCATACACCGTTGCGTACATAAAGTGGTGCAGCTCGTCATAGGCCTGCTGCACGGGCGTGCTGAACGCCAGCCCGACCCGGCTGGTTTGCACCAGGTCGGCAATGAGGGTGGTGATCCGCTGGGATTTCGTCTGCCCCAGCGTTTCCGTCACATAGCGAGGCAGCTGCTGTGGGCGGAGCACCCCAGCGGTGATGGCGTCCTCAATGTCGTGGTTCATATAGGCAATGCGGTCGGCATAGCGCACCGCCTGCCCCTCCAGCGTGGCGGCCCAGGCTCCCTTGGTGTGGGTAATGATGCCGTTGCGTACCTCCCAGGTCAGGTTCAGGCCGCGGCCCTCTTTTTCCAGCTTGTCCACCACCCGCAGGCTCTGCTGGTAGTGGGCAAACCCGTGGGGCATCAGCCGGTTCAGCGCATACTCACCCGCATGGCCGAAGGGCGTATGCCCCAGGTCGTGGCCCAGGGCCACAGCCTCGGTCAGGTCCTCATTCAGCCGCAGTGCCCGGGCGATGGTCCGGGCAATCTGGCTCACCTCAAGGGTGTGGGTCAGCCGGGTGCGGTAATGATCCCCCTCCGGGGAGAGGAACACCTGGGTTTTCTGCTTCAGGCGGCGAAACGCCTTGCTGTGCAGAATGCGGTCCCGGTCCCGCTGATACTCGGTGCGCAGCGGGCAGGGCTCCTCCGGCCGCCGCCGGCCCCGGCTATCCGCCTCATGGGCCGCCCGCGGGGCCAGAATGCTTTCTTCGATGCGCAGGGTCTCTTCCCGGACGGTCATGCCGCGCTGCCCCCTCTCATTTATAACAAGGTGAAACGAAAACTTCCCCTATAATATATATACGACAGCGGCGGCCAAAACCCTTTTTATTTTCACAATTTTTTTTGGAATTTTTTCAGGTCATTCCTGGTCAGCGCCAACGCGCGGCCCCGGTTTTCCACAAAACGGTCAGAAAGCCGTGTAAAACCCAGGCGACACCTCAATGGCGGCCGCGCCCCGGCTCCATTCCTGCAATTTGGGGATGAGCGGCGCCTCCTCGCCCTGGGGCAGCACACAGCGCAATGTGACCTGGTGGGTGAATTCCGGCTCCTCCATGTGGGCGCCGGCGGTGCGCAGCAGCAGGTCGGCCCGCTCATACAGCGGGTATTCCACCGTGACCGTCAGCCGCACGCACACGCGCATGGTGCCGCTGGGGGCAGCCTCCAAAGCCAGCTTGGCCGCCTGGGTGTAGGCCCGCACCAGCCCACCGGTGCCCAGCAGAATGCCGCCGAAGTACCGGGTGACCACCACCACGCAGTCGGTCAGGCCCGCATGGCGGATGGCCTCCAGCACCGGAAGGCCGGCGGTTTTGGCCGGCTCGCCGTCGTCGGAATAGCGGGTGCGGTTGCCCTCCCGCAGCACATAGGCGTACACGTTGTGCCGGGCCGTGCGGTTGCCTGCCCGCACGCCGTTCAGCACAGCCAGGGCCTTTTCTTCCGTATCGGCAAATTGGGCCAGGCCGATGAACCGGCTGTGCTTTTCTTCATATTCTCCGGTTCCCTGCCCCAGCAGGGTGCGGTAGTCTTCCATGACGGCCTCTTTCTCTCGGGGCGTATTTCGCGCCGCAGAGCCGAAGGCCCAGGCGCAGGGATACACCGTACACAAAAAAGGCGGTTTGCATCGATAGCAAACCGCCTTGTGGGCTGGTACTTACTTGTTGGCAGTACGACCAAAGCGCCGGTTGAAACGATCGACGCGTCCGCCGGTGTCCACCAGCTTCTGCTTGCCGGTGTAGAAGGGATGGCACTTGTTGCAGACTTCCACGCGGATCTCAGGCCGGGTGGAACGGGTCTCGATCACATTGCCGCAGGCACAGGTGATCTTGCAATCCACATAATTGGGATGGATGCCCTGTTTCATGGTTCATTCACCTCTTTCTGGTATATGATTTTGTAGGGGCCATGCTCAATACATGCGCCCAATCACAACCTTCAATATCGGCCACCAGCGCGGTTCATGCGCCCGCGGAGCAGCCTTGGGAACGATTGCCTGAAAAGTATAGCACACCGCGTTTCAGGATGTCAAGCATTTTTTTGCTTTTTCAGGGACATCGGCGGGCGTTTTGGGGGCACAAGGCCGGTTTGCCGCGGCCTCAGCTTATCAAGCTGCCCTCATTCTCCTGTGCGCCCTCAAACTTTACCAGGTATCCCTTGCGGTATTCCAGCATTCCGCGCTGGCCCCGCTTCCAGGCGGCGCAGCTGCAGCCGTTCACCCACAGACGCAGGGTGCCGCCCTGCGCGTCAAAGCAGGCAATGCTGCCGCGGCCTGCATCGTACCAATCCAGCAGCTCGGCCCGCACCACGGTGGTGGGGCGGTAAATCCCCGTCAGCCGGGTGCGCATCATTCCGATCATCGCGGCCGTGGCCGCCAGAAGCAATCCCATCAGCATCCAATCCATGGTTTGTCCTCCCTGCGGGCGCTCTTCGGGGCAGTCTCAGGCCGCCCGCGCGTTCTGCGCGCCGTTTTCTCGCATCACGTTTGCCTGGGCGGCGATTTGCTGCCCTGCCCGGTTTCAGGCTTTCCCGAACCGCCCCCGGCTTGAAACCGCCGGGGCACCAAGGGGTGCTGCGTTTCGGTGGAAGTTCCTGTTTGCCTTTAATACGAGAAGGGATGTCCGGATATTGCAGCGGATGGGCAATTGTCTCCTTTTTGTAATTTTGTCTTCACATTTGCAGCTTTTGTGCGCGCAAATCCGGGTTTTGCTCTCGCGTTTTCCCGTTTTTTCCGTCTTAAGTTCCCATGTCCTGCACACCGGAAAGCGGAAGCCACACAAAAACGCCGGGGCGGCTTTGCGGCGCACCCCGGCGTTTGAATTTCATTGGATGTTCGATCAGGCCAGCAGCGGCTTAATGGCCGCGCTCAGTGCATCCTTCTGGGCCTGGGCCTCGGCCAGGTCCTTGCCCAGGGTGGTGTAGTAAGCCTTGATCTTCGGCTCGGTGCCAGAGGGGCGCACAATGACCGAAGCGCCGCCCTCCAGCGCGTAGATCAGCACGTTGGCGGCGGGCAGGCCAGTCTCCTCCGGTTTCTTGTAGTCGGTCACCTTTTCCACCTTGTAGCCGGCAATCTCGGTCAGGTGGTCTGCCCGCAGGTCGGCCATGATCTTGGCCATCTTGTCCATGCCGGACAGGCCCTCGAACTCAAAGCTGTCCACCTTGTTCAGGTAGCGGCCGTACTGGCTGTAAATGCGCTCCAGCTCTTCCTTGATGGAGGAGCCGATGCTGCGGTAGTAGGCGGCCATCTCACAGATCAGCATACTGCCGATGATGGCGTCCTTATCCCGCACATAGCTGCCGGCCAGATAGCCGTAGCTCTCTTCGAAGCCAAAGATGAACCGCTCCACTTCCCCGGCGGCCTCCAGCTTGGCGATCTGGTCGCCGATCCACTTGAAGCCGGTCAGCACGTTGCGGCACTCCACGCCATAATGGGCGGCCACCTTGTCCGCCAACGGGGTGGACACGATGGACTTCACCATTACGGGGTTCTTGGGCATGGTGCCCTTCTCAATGCGGCCGGCGCAGATGTAATCCAGCAGCAGCACGCCCACTTCGTTGCCGCTCAGCAGCTCATAGCTGCCGTCCTTGCAGCGCACGGCGATGCCCACGCGGTCGGCATCCGGGTCGGTGGCCAGCATCAGGTCGGCACCGCTCTTCTCCGCCAGCTCCAGGCCAAGGCGCAGGGCCTCGAAGATTTCGGGGTTGGGGTAGGGGCAGGTGGGGAAGTTGCCGTCGGGATTCTTCTGCTCGGGCACGATGGTCACATCGGTGATGCCCAGATCCTTCAGAATGCGGGTCACCGGCACCAGGCCGCTGCCGTTCAGCGGGCTGTACACCAGCTTCAGCCCGGCGGTGGCGCACAGGCCGGGGCGCACGCTGCGGCTTTCGATGGCCTGATACAGGGCCTCACAGCAGTCGTCCTCCACATACTGAATCAGCCCGGCCGCCATGCCCTCTTCAAAGGTCATGGTCTTGGCGCCAGTCAGCACATCGGTCTTTTGAATCTCGGCGTATACCACATCGGCCGCCTCATCGGTCATCTGGCAGCCGTCGGGGCCGTAGGCCTTATAGCCGTTGTACTTGGCCGGGTTGTGGCTGGCCGTTACCATAATGCCGGCGTTGCACTTGTAATACCGGGTGGCAAAGCTCAGGGCAGGCACCGGCATCAGGGCCTTATAAATGCGCACCTTTACGCCGTTGGCCGCCAGCACCTCGGCCGCCGCCTTTGCGAACACATCGCTTTTGATGCGGCTGTCGTAGCTGATGGCCACGGTCTGGCTGCCACCCTGGGTCTTAACCCAGTTGGCCAGGCCCTGGGTGGCCTGCCGCACCACATACACGTTCATGCGGTTGGTGCCCGCACCGATCACGCCGCGCAGGCCGGCGGTGCCGAACTTCAGCGCCACGGCAAAGCGCTCTTTGATGGCCTCTTCGTCACCGACAATGGAGGCCAGCTCAGGGGCAAGATCCGGGTCATCCAGGTTTGCGGCGCACCAGCGCGCATATTCTTCTTGATACATATCTTCCACCTGCTTTTCTGAATTTTACCATAGGGCCGCGGCCAAAGCCAGGCGTGCGCACCGGGGCGTTTCTGCCCGTTTGTGTGCCGGCGTTTCCGGCCCATTCTGATGCTTTTATGATAAACGCAAAGCCGTGCCTTGTCAATGGCAGTAAGGCACGGCAAACCGTCCGTCATTCCCCTTCATTGCTCTTTTTTTCGTTGCTTTTTCAGTTTTTATACATTTCTCTTCTCTCGGTCAGGCTTTGTGTATTGTACAAACCAGGCCGATGCCGTATACTTTTTACAAGAGAATCTTTGATCGCGGCCCAACGGGTGCATTTCCCGGTTTTGGCCGCTGTCGGAAAGGACGCACCGCCATGTTTGCAAAGATCACCAGCCTGGGCCTGCGAGGGCTGACCGGCTTCGCCGTCACCGCAGAGGCAGATCTGGCCCCCGGCCTGCCCGCCCTGACCTTGGTGGGCCTGCCGGACAGCGCCGTAAAAGAAACGGCCGACCGGGTGCGCAGCGCCCTGAAAAACCTGGGCTACACCTGGCCGGTCAGCCGCATCACCGTAAACCTGGCCCCAGCCGATGTGCGCAAAACCGGCCCCGTGTACGATCTGCCGGTGCTGCTGGCCCTGCTCTGCGCAAGCGGCCAGCTGCCCGCCGTGAACGAGTGCTTTGCCTTTATCGGCGAACTTTCGCTGGACGGGCAGCTTCGCCCCGTGACCGGTGTGCTGCCCATGGCGCTGGCGGCGGCCCAGCAGGGGGCCACGGCCCTGTTCGTTCCCCAGGCCAACGCCGCCGAGGCCGCCGTGGTGCAGGGGCTTACGGTGTACGGCGCAGCCGATGCCCGCCAGGTGGTGGCCCATCTGCAGGGGCAGCGCAGGCTGCCCCCGGCGGCCCCAACCCGCTTTTCGCCCGCCCAGCCGGAGGAGCTGCCGGACTTTGCGGACGTGCGGGGCCAGCCCGCCGCCCGCCGGGCCATGGAGATCGCGGCCGCCGGCGGCCACAACATCCTGCTCATCGGCAGCCCGGGCACCGGCAAATCCATGCTGGCCAAGCGCCTGCCCAGCATTCTGCCCCCCATGGAACAGGCCGAGGCGCTGGAGACCACAAAGATCTACTCCGTGGCCGGGCTTTTGCCCGGCGGCGGGCTGTACAGCCACCGGCCCTTCCGCAGCCCGCATCACAGCGTCAGCCCGTCGGCCCTGTCGGGCGGCGGCAGTGTGCCCCGCCCCGGCGAGGTGAGCCTGGCCCACAACGGCGTGTTGTTTCTGGATGAACTGCCGGAATTCAAGCGGGACGCGCTGGAAATCCTGCGCCAGCCCATGGAAGACGGCCAGGTAACGGTGAGCCGGGTGTCGGGCAGCGCAGTATTCCCCAGCCGCTTTATGCTGGTGGCCGCCATGAACCCATGCCCCTGCGGCTATTACGGCCACCCGACCCATCCCTGCACCTGCCCACCCAGCGCCATTGCCCGCTATCAGCAGCGCATCAGCGGCCCCCTGCTGGACCGCATCGACCTGCAGGTAGAGGTGGCCCCGGTGAGCTACGACGAGCTTTCCGGCGAGGCCCAGGGCGAGGCCAGCGCGCCCATCCGCGCCCGGGTCGAAGCGGCCCGGAAGATTCAGCGTGCCCGCTACGCGGCCATGGGGCTGGAGGGGGTCTACTGCAACGCCCAGCTGCCCGCCGGGGCCCTGCGCAAAGTCTGCCTGCTGGAGCCGGAGGCCAGCGCCCTCATGCGGGGGGCGTTCAGCCGCATGGGGCTTTCCGCCCGGGCTTACGACCGGGTGCTGAAAGTGGCCCGCACCATTGCCGACCTGGCCGGTGCGCAGCGCATCAGCGCCGCCCATCTGGCCGAGGCGCTTCAATACCGCAGCCTGGACCGCACTGCCGCGTACAGCCTGTAACGGGCCGTTTTTCCGCCGAACCGTCAAACCAATTTCAAAAAGTCTGCCCACAATATAAGCACATAGAAAAAAGCCCGCGCCGAAGTTTTTTCTTCGGCACGGGCCCTCTTTTTTTGGTTTTTAGAACTTACTGCGAATCCGAGCCGCTGACTGCCTCGCTCTGTTCCGTGTCTTCCAGCTCTGCAGCGGTGTACCGGAACACGTTGCATTTCGAGGCACTCACAGTGTACACGGCGCTGTCCTCCGTTACCGTCAGGTAAACGTCCCCGGTCACCGGGTTGGTGTCGCCGAAATACAGGGTATTCTCCGTTCCGTCCGCCAGGGTATAAATCACCGTCACCACCGGGTCAGTCATGCCATACTGCGCCGGGTCGGCCCCGGTGATGACCCGGTTGGAGGTCAGGCTGCACAGGGCCGTCACCATGCTGTCGGCACGGGTGGCCTGCACTGCCGCCTCGCTGCCTTCCAGCGTCCAGTTTCCGTCCTCGTCCCGGTTCAAGGTAGCGGACTGTTCCTGATAGATCCAGGTCAGCGTGCAGAGATCCGAGGCGGAAAAGGACGAGATCGTCACGGTTTCCTCGCTGCTGGCCGCCTCATCCGCCGCCGTTTTCTGCGCGGTGTAGCGGGTCGCCAGAACCACGCCCAGCGCCAGCAAAAGCACCAGCGCCGCCAGAATGCCAAACATACGCTGCTTCTGCTTCATCTCAGCGTGCCCTCCGCTTCAAGGTAATCACCGCGCCGCACACCAGCAGGGCCAGCGGCAGCACCAGCACCGCCAGCGCACCATAGCGCACGGTTTGCCCGGCGGTAAAGGTCAGGGCATCGCTGGTCAGGCCCTTGGCCGCCACCAGCGTGGCCGTGGTGTCGGTGTCGGTCAGCCAGCCCACGCAGCCCAGCAAAAAGCGGCTGTTGCCGCCCGCCACCCGGCTGTCGGTCTGGGCATCATTCAGCGCCGCGCTGGCCGCCCAGACAATGCGGGTGGTCTGCCCGTCATCGCCGGTCTTTTCTGCCGCCACCGTCAGGTCAAAGGGGCCGCTCTGGTCTCCGTCCTCCCGGCTGGTGGTCTGCATATTGAATCCCGCCGCCTTGTTGTAGGCGCTGGAGCTGGTGGTAAGCAGCGGCGTAAGGGTAATGTCGGTCAAATCGCTCTCCATCTGAATGGCCTGGGCAAAGGGCATCAGCACCAGACTGCCGTTCATCTGGCTGGTGGCCGAATGGGTCTGCACGTCCGGCACCAGCCAGTAGGCATAGCCCTGGGCATGGTGGCCTGCATCTCCTTCCACCACCAGACCATCCATGGGGCTCATGCCATACTCCGCCAGCAGGGCGTTCAGATGGGGGGTGTTGATCGAGGGGTCGGTCAGCACCAGCATCCGGCCGCCCTGATCCAGATACGCCCGCAGCAGGGTCAGATCGGCCTCCGTGTAGTCCACCGTCGGGCAGATCAGCGCCAACGCAGCGATGTCCTTCGAAATTTCGCTGATGCTCAGCAGGTTGACATCCTCCACATCCATGTTCTGCAGGCTCAGCGAACCGGTCAGGTCGCTGTTCAGGGCAGTCTCACCGTGGCCGGTCAGGCGGCCAAGAACCGGGGTGCTGCCGCTGGTCACATACAGAATGGCGCTGGAGATCTGGTTCTCGGCGTCAAACTGGGTGCTCACGCTTCCGGTGGTGTAATAGCTGGCATAATCGTAGCTGTAAAAATCGCTGGAGCTCAGGGTGCGCAGCCGGTCGCCGCACTGGACGATCAGCCCGCCCTCCTCCGCATCATCGGCGCCCAGCTGCTGGGCAAAGGTGGGATACACCGCCGGGTCCTTCTGCTGCCAGCTCACATGGCTGCTTGCCCCGGCGTACCGGTCCAGCAGGGCTGTAACCATGGGGTCCTCGCTGCCGGTCTGGGCCAGATAATACAGGTTCACGTCCTGGTCGATCTCCTCCAGCATCTGCTTGGTGGCATCGCTCAGGCTGTAAAGGCCGCTGGCGCTCAGGTCAAACTGGGTGGCCTGGCTGGGCAGCGCATTCACCAGCAGATTAACCAGCACCACCGCCGCCAGGGCCAGAACCGCCACTGCCGTGGCCGCCGTGCCGTTTTTGAACACCCGTCCATCGCCGGTTTTTCCGGCCCGCTTGGGAAATTGAAACTTCTTCATGGGTACTGCATCTCCTCGCCGTCAGTTCCACCGACGCTTTTCCAGCGTCTGGCAGGTAAAGAACAAGAACAGGGCGGTGACGCTCAGGTAATACACCACAGCGCTCAGGCTGAACAGCCCGCCCACAAATTTTTCAAAGGGGCTGAACAGGCACAGCGCCCCCAGCAGCGAGGAAAACGCGCTGGTCAGCGCCGCACTGCGCAGCCAGAACAACACCAGAATGGCCGCGCAGCACACGGTGAATACGCCAAGCCCCAGCCCCCAGCTGCGGCTGTGCCAGCCCGCATAGGCAGCCCCCAGCGCGGCCAGCACCAGAAACACCCCCATGGCCAGCGCGCTGCCCACAGTGAACAGCGTCTGGATGCTGGGCATCAGGTAGGCCAGCAGCAGCACAAAGAAGCTGCACACCGCCGCTACGATCTGGTTTTCGTTCAGGCTGGAGAGGAACACCCCGATGGCAATGCAGGCCGCCCCCAGCAAAAAGAAGGCCAGCAGGGCCGCATAACTCTGGCGGTAACTCACCGCCCCGCCCCGGCTCATGATGAGGGGGTACAGGGCAAACACCAGCACCGCCATGCCAAACACGCTGAGCACGGCCAAATATTTGCCCAACACAATTCGCCACAAGGGCACCGGGCTGGTCAGCAGCAGCTGGTCGGTGCGGGCGCGGCGCTCTTCGGCAAAGCTGCGCATGGTAAGCAGCGGCACCAGCACCAGCAGCACAAACAGGTTGTTGTACAGGGTATAGCTCAGATCCGGGTAGCCGCTCATCAGGTTCATTACCGTAAAGTACAGGCCGCCCACCGCCAGGAAAAAGGCCAGCAGCACATAGCCCATCATTCCGGTAAAGAACCCTTTCAGGTCCCGCTTATAAATGGCGATCATTCTGCATTCTCCTCCTCACTGGAACGGTCTTCCGGCTCCGGCCGGGCGGAATCCTCCGGCGCCTCGGCCGGGGGCTCCGGCGCGGCCTGCTTTGCGGCCGCTTCCGGGGCGCTCTCTTCCACCAGCTGCAGGAACACGTCCTCCAGGCTGACAGCCGCGGTGCCCAGCGCCAGCACCGGGCACCCGGCGTCGGCCAGGGCGGCGCTCAGCGCACCCCGCAGGTCGCTGCCCGCCGGGGCGTTGGCCGTAAAGCTCACCTCGCCGTCCTTTTCGCCGGTGAGGGTCACATCGGTCAGCCCCTCCACCCCGGCGGCGGCCGCCAACACGCAGGCTGCCTCGCCCTGAGCGGTGGCCGTGAGGGTCTGGTGGCCCTCCAGCCGGCCCGCCAGCTCGTTCGGCGTGCCCATGGCCACCAGGCGGCCATGGGCAATGATGAGCACCTGATCGCACACCGCCTGCACCTCGCTGAGGATGTGGCTGGACAGGATCACCGTATGGGTGCGGCCCAGGTCCCGGATCAGCGCCCGGATCTCGATCATCTGGGCCGGGTCCAGGCCCACAGTCGGCTCGTCCAGAATGATGACCTTAGGGCTGCCCATCAGGGCGCCCGCCAGCCCCACCCGCTGTTTGTAGCCCTTGGACAGGTTGCGGATGAGCCTTCTGCCCACGCTCTCCAGCCCGGTGCGGGCCATGGCCTTTTCCACCTGGCTTGTGCGCTCGGCACGGCGCACGCCCTTCAGCTCTGCGGCAAAGCGCAGATATTCCTCCACCGTCATATCCGGATAGAGCGGCGGCTGCTCAGGCAGATAGCCGATGCAGGCCCGCGCCTCCCCCGGCTCCTCCAGCACATCGTGGCCGTCGATGGTCACGGTACCGCTGGTGGCGGAGATGTACCCGGTGAGGATGTTCATTGTGGTGGATTTACCCGCGCCGTTGGGGCCGAGCAGGCCGTAAATCACGCCCTGCTGCACGAAAAAGCTCAGGTCGTCCACCGCCAGGTGGCTGCCGTACCGCTTGGTGAGATGCTGTACTTCGATCAAGAGTCCACACGCTCCTTCTTCCGCCGTTCTTCCACACACCGGCGGCATTTTGTTGAAAAGTTCCGCACCGCAGGGTCAAAATGCAAACGATTGTCCCCTCAGCGTTTTCACTTTTTTATCATTGTAAGGGCCATTTGTGAAACTCATGTGACAGAGCTTTGAGGATTTGGAAAAGCTCTTCGCCCCGCTTCGGCCTCCCGCGCGCCCCTGCGCTTCGGGCCGCGCCGCTTCGCGCCTTTGCCTGCCCCGCACGCAAAAAAGCAGCGCCTGCACAAACCATGCAGGCGCTGCCCCGATTTAATTTTGGTAAAAAAGGGCTTCTCACTTTTTGTTCTTATCCTGGCCGAACTTGTATTCGGTGCCGTTCAGCAGACGCTTGATATTGGCCCGGTGCATCCAGATGACCAGCCCGCCCATCACGGCGGCACAGAAGGTGGTAAAGGCCACGTCGTAGCCCATCCAGCCGGAATAGAAGAAGGTGAACACCGGGTAGAGGGCCGCCACCGTCACGCTGGAAAGGCTGACGATGCGGGTGGAAAAGGCCAGCGCAAAGAACACAACGGCCAACGCCAGCACCACCAGCGGCGCCGTAGCCAGAATGGCCCCCGCCGCTGTGGCAACGCCCTTGCCGCCCTTAAAGTGGAACCAGATGGGCCACAGATGGCCGCACACGGCACAGAACGCCGCCAGGTAGGCCCCGTAAACGCCCAGGGCCGGGTCGCCCGTGCCCCATTCCACAATGAAGCGGCCCAGCAGGGTGGAAACCGCGCCCTTGCCAATGTCGCCCAATGCGGTGAGCAGCGCCGCCTTCAACCCGAAGGTACGCAGAATGTTGGTGCTGCCCGCATTGCCGCTGCCGTGGGTGCGAATGTCGTCATGATACAGGTACTTGCTTACCAGAATGCCGAAGTCTACGCTGCCCAGAAGATAGGCCAACACGGCGCCCAGTGCCAGCATAACCCAGAATTTCGGGTCCGGGCCGGTCACAAAAATGGCAGTCGCGCCGTCCGCCCCGCCAATGATCCCCAAGCTCGTCATTTGATAACAGCCTCCTTCAGTGGGACCCGAACCGGCGCGCCGGCCGATTTCCGCCGTCGCGCCGGGTTCCGATCCACGCTCGCTGTGTTTGCTTTCGGTCAGGCCGCCCCACGGGCGGAAAAGAAACGATCACTTCGTGTTGCCGTCGCCGCGCTCGCGCACCACCATGCGCACCGGGGTTCCCTCCAAGCCAAAAGTCTCGCGAATCTGGTTCTCGATGTACCGCTGGTAGGAGAAATGGAACAGATCCTTCCGGTTCACAAAGCACACAAACGTGGGCGGGCGGGTGCTGCTCTGGGTCATGTAGAAGATCTTCAGGCGGCGGCCCTTATCGCTGGGGGGCTGCACGCGGGCTGTGGCCCGGGCCAGCAGTTCATTCAGCACGCCCGTGGGCACACGCAGGGCGTTCTGCTCGTCCACATACTTGATCAGCTCAAACAGGCGGTCAATGCGCTGGCCGGTTTTGGCACTGATGAAGATGATGGGGGCATAGCTCATAAAGCTGAAATCGTTCATCAGCTTTTTGCGCACCGTGTCCATGGTCTTGTCGTCTTTTTCCACGGCGTCCCACTTGTTCACGGCGATGATGCAGGCCTTGCCCTGCTCATGGGCATAGCCGGCCACCTTGGAGTCCTGCTCGGTAAAGCCCACGGTGGCGTCGATCATAATCACGCACACCCGGCTGCGCTCCACGGCGGCCAGGCTGCGCAGAACGCTGTAGCGCTCCACGCCCTCTTCCACCTTGCCGCGCTTGCGCAGACCGGCGGTGTCGGTAAACACAAAGCTGCCGTACTTGTTGTCCACCTGGCTGTCAATGGCGTCCCGGGTGGTGCCGGCCTCATTGGCCACGATCATCCGGTTTTCGCCCAGAATAAAGTTCACCAGGCTGGATTTGCCCACATTGGGGCGGCCGATGACGGCCACGGGAATGCGGTCGTCATCCGCCTCGTCCTCATCGGAAAAGTGCAGGTGCTGGCACACCGCATCCAGCAGGTCGCCGGTGCCGTGGCCGTGTACGCTGGAAACCGGGATCAGCTCGCCCAGGCCCAGCGTGTAAAAGTCGTACAGCTCCATGGGGGCGTCGCCCACCTTGTCGCACTTGTTTACCGCAACAATCACCGGCTTGCCGCAGCGGCGCAGCATGGACGCCACTTCCTGGTCCTGTGCCGTCACGCCGGCACGCACGTCCACCACCATCACGATGCAGTCCGCTGCATCAATGGCCAACTGCGCCTGCTGGCGGATGTGGCTTACAATGCCGTCATCACTCTCCGGCTCGATGCCGCCGGTATCAATCAGCAGCATTTTGTGGTTCAGCCACTCGCAGTCGCCGAAGATCCGGTCCCGGGTAACACCGGGGGTATCCTCCACAATGGCAAGGCGCTGGCCCACCAGCTTGTTGAACAGGGTGGATTTGCCCACGTTGGGGCGGCCCACCACCGCCACGATCGGTCTGCCCATTGGCGTTCGCCTCCTTTTCTATTCACGGCAGCCCAGGGGGCCGCCCTTCGTTTGCGCGTTCTCTTATTCAGTATGATACATCAAAACCGACCCAAGCGCCAGCACCGCCGCGTCTTTTTGCGGCAGCGGCCGGTGTTCGCAGGCCCGCGCTCAACCTTCCAGAATGGCCCGCAGGTTCTCGGCCCCGGCCACCGGCAGGATCTTTACCCGCACACCCAGAGCTTCAGCCAGCTGTTCCACGGTCACATCGTCCAGGAAGCGGTCCTGCTCATCCCGCAGCATCACCTCGGGCACCCCCAGCACGTCGCTGGTGAGCTTGCCTTTGCACTGGTCAATGATGTCGGTGCCGGTAACCAGCCCCGCCACGCTGATGTTGCCGCCGAAGAAGTTGTTCCGGATGGGATGCACCGTCACTTTGACCGAGGGGTGCCGCCCGTGGAGCGCCTCCATCATTTCCTGAATGAGAGGGGCCGCCAAGGTTCCGGTCACCACATCCATGCGGCGGATGCGCCGCCCGGTGCGGCTGTGGGCCAACGCCCCCAGAAACTCATCCCGGTAAAGCCGCCACATACCCACGCCGTTTTCCAGCTGCGCATACTCCTCGTAGAAATCGCCCTCCGGCACCGGCCGCTCCGCCGCCAGGTACCACTCGTCGCCCGGGTAGATCAGCCGGGTGCCGTATTCCTTCACGCAGCGGCGGCCATATTCTTCCAGAATGTTCAGGGTCCGGGCCGCGGTCTCCCGGTCGTAGGGGGTCAGGGGGTACAGGCCCTTCCGGTAGCGGGTCACCCCCGAGGGCACCGCCGCAATGCTGAGGATGGACTCGTGCAGCTGGCACAGATCGTCCAGCGTGCGGCGCAGCTCCTCCCCGTCGTTGATGCCCCGGCACAGCACCAGCTGGCAGTTCATCTCAATGCCCGCCTCGGCGAACTGCTTCAGGTAGGCCAGCGTTTCACCTGCCCGCTTGTTGGCCATCATGCGCACCCGGAGTTCCGGGTTGGTGGTGTGCACCGAGATGTTGATGGGGGAAATGTGCATGTGACCGATGCGCTCCACCTCATGGGGGCTGAGGTTGGTCAGCGTGATGTAGTTGCCGAACAAAAAGCTCAGCCGCTCATCGTCGTCCTTAAAATATAAGGCCGGGCGCATTCCCTGGGGCAGCTGATCAATAAAGCAGAACATACAGTGGTTGGCGCAGGAGTGCTGCTTGTCGATCAGATAAGTCTTGAAATCGCAGCCGAAAGGCTCGTACTGATCCTTCCGCACCTGCAGCGTCCGGGTCTGGCCTTCCCGACAAACGGTCATTTCAAAACGGGGCGAAGAGGTGTAAAACTCATAATCCAGCATATCGTTCAGCGGGTTGCGGCCCACCGTCAGCAGCACATCGCCGGGCTGAATGCCCAATTTCGCCGCCGGGGTGCCTGCTTCCACGCTCTGCACCTGGATTCCCATCGGTTTTGCCTCCTTTTCGCTCGAATCATTCAAAAACAGGCGCCGCTGCCCGCCCCGGCTTTTGGAAGCCGAGGCGGGTGCCGCGCTTTGCAGCTCGGGCCGCCGGGCAGCCCGAACAGGTACAAAGAAAAAAGGGGAAGGCAAGCCTCCCCCTTTGCGCAGAAGCCGAAACTCAGGCTTCCTTCTTGACGATTTCCTTGCCCTTGTAGTAGCCGCAGTTGCCGCATACCTGGTGGGGAAGTTTATACTCGCCGCAATGGTCGCACTTGACCAGGGCAGGAGCCTCCAGCTTCCACACGGAGGAGCGACGTTTGTCACGCCGTGCCTTGGAAACCTTTCTCTTGGGTACCGCCATTCTTAAGCACCTCCTCGATGTGAATGTGAATCAATTCAACAGTTGTTTTAATATAGCAAGCCTTGCATCGGCGGCGGGAAGTTCCTCTTCCGGCTGACAAAGACAGCCCTCCGATTTTTTCCTGCCGCATACAGGGCATAGCCCAGTACAATCCTCACTGCACAAAAGCAGCGGGGGCGCCTCCAAAACCAGCTCTTGATACAAAAGCTCATCCAGGTCCAGTACGCCGCGTTCATCCACCGGCAGCTCGTCCTCACCGGCCAGATCATGCTCCTTCACCTTCCACGAGCGGGTCAGGCTGCATTCCTGTGTAACCGGATCAAGACAGCGGGCACATTCGCCCGAAAGCTCTGCCGTGGCCTGAAGTTCCAAAAACACTTCGCTGCCCTGCACCCACGCCTCAAACAAGGCGCTGACCGGCTGGCTGACCCGGTAACCGGGCCAATCCCGACCGCTCAGATCCGCCGTGAATTCCTCACGCACATGATCGGGGCCGCGCAGCAGCAGTTTTTTTAAGTCAAATCGCATACTTCACCTCTAAGGCCGCCTGTCTAGTATAATCAATCCATCCGCGTTTGTCAAGCACAAATCGAAAACGGGAGCCAAAAATTTTCCGGCTCCCGCATCGAACACTGATTCTGCTTCCCAGATGGGCCGCTTTTACAGGTACTTTTTCACGCTGTCGGGCAGCTCAGCCTCATCGGCAGAGACGGTCACGATGACCTTCACATTCTCACCGGCCAGGGCGTCCACGGCGGCCAGGGTCTTGCCCAGGGCCTCGTAGTCACGGCCGCCAACCTTCAGAATGCCGTCCACATACAGCTCGGTGATGTCGTAGTTGCCGGCCAGCACACCGCTGATGAAGCCGTACAGCATATCGAAGCCGCTGATCTTATATTCATCCATATCGATCAGGCGAGCCTTGTAATCGATGTGGTAAGTCAGGTTCATGCATTTCTCGATGACGACCACGTTGCCGGTGGTAGTCTGGGTAGCGTTGTTGATCATGTCAACCATAGCTTTGGTCTTACCGGAGCCCTTGGTTCCAACAATCAGCTTGATCATAGGGGTGACCTCCTTTAATTTTGCGGATATTCGATGCAAAGCGCCCAAGCGTGCGCCGCAATCACTTCAGTTTGGCTTCCAGTTCCGCCTTGCGGTCCTCGTAGCCGGGCTTGCCCAGCAGGGCAAACATATTCTTTTTATAGCTCTCCACGCCGGGCTGATCGAAGGGATTGACCCCCAGCAGATAGCCGCTGATGGCGCAGGCGCGCTCGTAGAAATAGATCAGCTCGCCCAGGCTGGCTTCGTCCAGGCTGTCCACCTGAATCACGCCGATGGGCACGCCGCCGTCGTTGTGGGCGAGAATGGTGCCCTCCATGGCCTTGCGGTTCACAACGCTCATGTTCTGGCCGGCCAGGAAGTTCAGACCGTCGAAGTTGCCCTCCAGCGGCTCAATGTACAGATCCCGGGTGGGCTTTTTCACATCCACCACCGTCTCAAACATCACGCGGGAACCGTCCTGCACGAACTGGCCCATGGAATGAAGGTCGGTGGAGAAGATCACGCTGGTGGGCATGAGACCCTTCTGGTCCTTGCCCTCGCTCTCGCCGAACAGCTGCTTATACCACTCGTTCATCATGGTGAAGTTGGGCTCATAGCAGGCCATCAGCTCCACGCTCTTGCCCTTGCGGTACAGGATGTTGCGGGCCGCGGCGTAGCGGTAGCACTCGTTCTCAGGGCTGCACTGCGAGAATTTCTCCATGCCGGCCGCCGCGCCGGCCATCAGTGCGTCAATGTCGCAGCCGGCGCAGGCGATGGGCAGCAGGCCCACTGCGGTGAGCACCGAGAACCGGCCGCCCACATCGTCGGGCACCACAAACGTCTCCCAGCCTTCGGCATCGGCCAGCTGCTTCAGGGTGCCGCGGGCCCGGTCGGTGGTGGCGTAAATGCGCTTCTTGGCCTCTTCGGCCCCCACCTGCTCCTCCAGCATCCGGCGCAGCACACGGAAGGCCAGAGCAGGCTCGGTGGTGGTGCCGGACTTGGAGATGATGTTCAGGCTGATACGCTTGCCCTTGCAGCAATCCAGAATGTCCTGGAAGTACGCGGGCGAGATGGAGTTGCCCACAAAGAAGATCTGCGGGCCGTTCTTGACGGTACAATTGTACATCTGCCCCTTCACGGCCTCGATGACCGCGCGGGCACCCAGATAAGAGCCGCCGATGCCGATGACCACCAGCACGTCCGAATCCTCACGGATGCGGGCCGCGGCAGCCTTTATGCGGGCAAACTCTTCTTTATCGTAATCCTTCGGCAGACTTACCCAGCCCAAAAAGTCGTTGCCGGGGCCGGTTTTGGTCTCCAGCAACCGATGCGCGGTCTCCACCTGCGGATAGAGGGCGGCGAACTCGCTGTCCTTCACAAACTGTTCCAGATGCTTGCTGTTATAACAGACACTCATGCGTGATCTTCCCCCAAAATTTTTGTGGATTCTGTTGCTAATACTATACCCTTTTGCAGGTGTTTCTGTCAAGACTGAATAGGACAAGTTTCCATGCCGCCCGCAAGTTTCTGCGGCCTGCCCGGCCGTGCCCCAGCCACCTTCGCCGCTGTCTCGTAGTTTATCCATTTTTCCTCACGGTTTACAATTTCAGCGCGGCCCGTGCCAAGCGGCGAAAACTGCGGCCGAAATCCAGCTGCGGCACCGCTTCCCCGGCCTGAACCGGCCAGCGGCCCAGCTCCTCCTCCCCGCTCATTACCACCGCAACGCCGAGCGGCTGCCCCTGGGCCAGCGGGGCCTCGGCCCGCTCCGGCAGCTCCAGCCGAACGGTCAGCCCGGCGCGCTCGCCCTTTTTCAGCAGTAGCATCTCGGGCAGGCAGTAGGTCAGCGGCACCGTCTCGGCCTCGCCCCGGCGCACCGGAAGGGTTTTGGGGGCATCGGCGGGCAGCGGGGCCGGGCCGGCCTCAAAGTTGGAGAAGCCGTAATCCAGCAGCGCAGCGGCCGCCTCAAACCGCTCGGCGCTGGAGGCCGCCCCCAGCACCACCGCAATGAGTGAAAGCCCTTCGCGGGTGGCGCTGGCGCTGATGCACACGCCCGCCCCGCCGGTGGTGCCGGTTTTAAGTCCGGTAATGCCGCTGTACCGCTTCAGCAGCTTGTTGGTGTTCAGCAGCTGGGTGGCCCCGCCGCGCAGGGAATCCATCCAGATCGTGGTGTAGCGGGTGATCTGCGGGTGGCGGTTCAGCATTTCCCGGCTCATCACGGCCACATCCCGTGCGGTGGAAAGGTGCCCCGCCTCGTCCAGCCCGCAGGCGTTGCAGAAGTGGGTGCCGCTCATCCCCAGCTCCGCCGCTTTGCGGTTCATCTGCTCCACAAACACCGGCTCGGACCCGCCGATGTACTCGGCCACCGCCACGGCCGCGTCGTTGGCGCTGGAAACGCAGATGGCTTTGAGCATCTCATCCATGGTCAGCTGCTCGCCCGGTTCCAGCCAGATCTGGCTACCGCCCATGTTGTAGGCGTGTTCGCTCACCGGCACCACATCCGTCAGCGATGCCTTGCCGCTCTCCAGCGCCTCCATGGTGAGCAGCAGGGTCATCACCTTGGTGATGGAGGCAATGGGCAGCGGCTGGTCCGCCTGCTTTTCATACAGCACGGTCCCGCTGGCCTGATCCACGAGAATGGCCGCCCGGCAGGGCAGGTCAAATTCCGGCATCTCAAAGCTTCGTTCTTTCTGGGCAAAGGCAGGCAGGGCCGCCGCCAAAGCCAGCATCAGCAGGGCCAACAGGGCCGCAGCGCAGCGTTTCATTGGGCTTCCTCCTTATGATCCGTGTTCAGGCGCGCCGCCGTCGCCGTTTCCGCCGGAGACGCACCGCCGTTACCACTGTATGCGCCCGCCGGGCCGAATAGCCGCTCATTCGCCGGGCGGCCCGGTGTTCGGGCAAGAAAATTCCATTCCCGTGCCCCATCGCCCCCTTGCGCAGGCCGTGCCTTGCCGATATACTATATACTGATTTTATATGGCCATCCCGTATCCGGCCATATGCGCCGCCCCGGCGCGTTTGACTTTTTGATTGGTTGAATTGTGAGAAACTATGCGTGTAAGTTTTTATACCCTTGGCTGTAAGGTAAACCAGAACGAAACCGGTGCGCTGGAGCACCTGCTGTGCCAGAACGGCTACACTCTGGCCGGGCCGGACGAGGCCGCCGACGTCTACATTGTGAACAGCTGTACCGTGACCGCCAGCGGTGACCGGAAGAGCCGCCAGTGGCTCCGCCGGGCCAAGCGCCAGAACCCCGGCGCCGTGACGGTGCTCACCGGCTGCTATCCCCAGGCCTTCCCCGAGGAGGCGGCCGCCGTGATGGAGGCCGACCTGGTGACCGGCAGCGCCAACCGACGCAGCCTGCTGGCGGACATTCAGAAGGTGCTGGACAGCGGCGAGCGGCTGGTACACATCACCCCTCACGAAAAAGGCGAGGCCTTCGAGGAGCTTCCCATGGAGCACTTCGAGGGTCACACCCGCGCCTTCATCAAGGTGGAGGACGGCTGCAACCGCCAGTGCGCCTACTGCGTCATTCCTCGTGCCCGCGGCCGGGTGCGCAGCCGCAGTGTGGAAAGCGTGCTGGAGGAATTGCGCACCCTCTCCGCCGCCGGATACCGGGAGGTGGTGCTCTCCGGCATCAACCTGCCCAGCTACGGGCTGGACACCGGCGTCAGCCTAGTGAGCCTGATCGAGCAGGCCGCCACGGTGCCGGGCATCCGCCGCATCCGCCTGGGCAGCCTGGAACCGGATCTGCTTTCGGATGAGGATATGGCCCGGCTGGCCAACGTGGACGCCCTGTGCCCTCAGTTCCATCTCTCGCTGCAAAGCGGCTGCACCGCTACCCTGCGCCGAATGCGCCGCACCTACACCGCCGAGCAGTACGCCGACACGGTCGCCCGTTTGCGGGCCGCCTTCGGGGAGGACCGGGTGAGCTTCACCACCGACGTGATCGTAGGCTTCCCCGGTGAAACGGAGGAGGAATTCTGCGAGAGCATGGCCTTTGTGCAGCGCATTGGCTTTTTGAAAGCCCATGTGTTCCCCTACTCCCGCCGGGCCGGCACCCCCGCCGCCGATTTCCCTAATCAGATTCCGGAGGAGGAAAAGGCCCGCCGGGTGCACCGGATGCAGACCGCCGCCGACACCGCGCGGGATGCCCTCGTTGCCCGCATGGCGGGCAGCCGGGCCGAGGTGCTGCTGGAAACGCCCCTTTCCTCCAGCCTGTTCACCGGCTACACCAAGCTGTACGTGCCGGTGGTGGTCAGCGCGCCGGGGCACAAGTCCGGTGAAATTCTTCCCGTCACCCTCGGGGAGTTCGACGGCCAGCGCTGCCGGGCCGAGCTGGCCCTGTAAGTGCCGAAAACGCCCATACAAATCCAGCGATTTGTACGTTCAGGGGCCGCTTTCCCCTTGCACCGCGGGCAAAGCTATGTTATTCTTTTGTCAGAGTATGAGGTATGCTTGGCCTCACGTCCTTCGGCCGGCCGTCTGCGGCGGCCCGCCGGGGCAAACCCGTTTGCAGTTGCCCATCCACGGCTTTGGAAATAAAAGGAGATATGAAGCATGAGAGGAATTTACACACCTGTGATCGACGTGCGCCGCAAAGTGTTCACGGAAGTGGCCCGGATGTCTTACCAGGGCGGCAGCTCTTCGGATTACGGCGAGCAGATGCGCAAGTTGCCCTATAAGATCATCCCCGGCGAAGAGAGCACCCACAACATGAACATCTGGCTGGAGCGGGCCATCGTGTCCGAGCGCATTCGTCTGGCCATGGGTCTGTCTCTGCGCCCCATCGGCCAGCAGGTGGCCACGGATGAAGGCCTGGAGCACAGCGTCATTGCAGACAAGTATTACGAGCCGCCCCTCATCAATGTGATCAAATTCGCCTGCAACCGCTGCCCCGAAAAGCTGGTTCAGGTCACCGACCTGTGCCAGGGCTGCCTTGCGCACCCCTGCCAGGAAGTCTGCCCCAAAAAGGCCATCTCCTTCCAGAACAACCGCTCGGTCATTGACCAGGACCTGTGCATCAAGTGCGGCCGCTGCGTGGACGCCTGCCCCTACCACGCCGTGGTGAAAACCGAGCGCCCCTGCGCCGCCGCCTGCGGCATGGGCGCCATCGGCAGCGACAGCCTGGGCCGCGCCAACATTGATTACGACAAGTGCGTTTCCTGTGGTATGTGCCTGGTGAACTGCCCCTTCGGTGCCATTTCGGACAAGGGCCAGATCTTCCAGCTCATTCAGGCCATGAACCGTGGTGACAAGGTGCACGCCATTGTGGCCCCCGCCTTCCTGAACCAGTTCCCCGGCCTGACCCCCGAAAAACTGCCCGCTGCCATGACCCAGCTGGGCTTTGAGGACACCGTGGAGGTTGCCATCGGCGCCGACCTGTGCACCATCGACGAGGCCGAGGACTTCATTGCCGAGGTGCCTGAAAAGATTCCCTTCATGGCCACCTCCTGCTGCCCCGCCTGGAGCATGATGGCCAAGAAGCTCTTCCCGGAGCGCGCCAACTGCATCAGCATGGCCATGACCCCCATGGTGCTGACCGCCCGCATGATCAAGCAGGCCAACCCCGACGACCGCATCTGCTTCATCGGACCCTGTGCCGCCAAGAAGCTGGAAGCCAGCCGCCGCTCGGTACGCAGCGATGTGGACTTTGTGCTGACCTTCGAGGAGCTGGCCGGTATGTTCGAGGCCAAGGAAGTGGACTTCAGCGCGCTGGAAGCCAGCGACGACCTGCAGTACGGCACGGCCGACGGCCGCGGCTTTGCCGTGGGCGGCGGTGTGGCCCAGGCCGTGGTCAACTACATCAAGGACAAGTACCCCGACCGCGAAGTGAAGGTTGCCAGCGCCCAGGGCCTGGCCGACTGCAAAAAGATGCTGATGCTGGCCAAGGCCGGAAAGTACAACGGCTACCTGCTGGAGGGCATGGGCTGCCCCGGCGGCTGCATTGCCGGCGCCGGTACGCTGGCTGACCCCGCCCGCACCGCCACCCTGCTGACCAAGTACAAGAAAGACGCACCCATCCAGCACTCTGCGGACAGCGACTTCAAGGATTACGGCAAGCTGCTGCACGACTGATGCAGCGCTCCCGCTGATTCCGTAAAAACCGCCCCCGATGTTTCAAAGGCATCGGGGGCGGTTTTTGTCATTTTATCGTGCTTGCGCGCCCTGCGGCAGCCTGCCGGGCGGCGCAGAACAATTTTATTCCCATTATTTCCGGAAGAATAGTTGATTCTTACCAACCTTTTTTGTATAATCAATATATCTGATAATTCTTTTATATTGGTATCAAAAAGCAATATAAAATGGTTGATTAGGAGATGAGCCGTATGGCAAAAGAAAAGTCCCCCCGTGAAAAGAGCACTCCCAAAAGCGGCACACCCGCCGGAATGCGGGAGGGCATGAAGAAGGCCACCACCGGTATGCTGGTGCTGTTTCTGCTGCAGCAGAAGCCCATGTACACCTACGACATTATGCGCCGGGTCGAGGAGATCACCGAGGGTGCGCTTACTTTCAACACCCTTTACATTGCAATTTACCGCCTGAAGGAATTCGGCTATGTGGAAGAATTTGAGCGCCGCCTCTCTGAGGACAATCACGCCCGCGTTTATTTCACCATCACCGAAAGCGGCCGCAAGTATCTGAAGGACATCATTGCCGAATACCGGCAGATGACCGCCGCCATTGACGCGGTGCTTTCCTCCGGTGGTGACGAAGCGTAACCCGGTTTTGCTGCTTTCCGCCTGCCCCGTCCTGAATCCATGCAAATACAGCGCCCTGCCCGGTACTTCCGGCCTGCAGGGCGCTGCTTTTTTGCGTTTTTCTGTGCCGGGCGGGCAGGGTTCACTGCTTGCAGTCCGCCAGGGCCACCACGCCCCAGCCGTTCACGCTTTTCACCCAGGCCTTGCCGTCGCAGGCGGTGGCCGCCTCGTCAAAGCCGAGGTTCGTCTGATACACATCCGCCAGATTGATGTAATTCCATTTGCCGTTCATGCGCACAGCGGCAATGCCGGTGTCAAAGGGCAGCACGTTCTCGTACTTGCAGTGGATCTGCATCTCGCCGTCCTCGTCCACATAGCCCCACAGCCCGTCCGCTTTCACCGGGAACAGGCCGCTTTTGCACAGCTTGTAATCCTGATAGCGCTGCTGGTTCAGGGGCTTGCCGGTCATGCTGTCGGCCTGAAGGTATTCGCCGGTCTCCTCCACCTGCAGGGCGGTGAGGGTGCCGTCGGCGTTCACCCGGTACGGCTCGCCCACATCCTCGCCCTGGGCCAGGGTACGGGGGCTCACCTTCACAACGGGGGCCATAAACGAGCCGGAGCCGCTCAGGCTGCTGCTCCAGGGCTGGTACTCGCCGTAATCCAGATAGTACAGCCGGCCGCTGGTCTCGTCGTACTGGAAGGTCACGGTCTCGCTGCCGTGGCCGCCTGCGCCGGTCACCTTGCCGGAGCGGTCAAACACCTTGCTCTCATCGTCATTGGTCAGGCCGCACACGGCGCACCAGTGCACGTCCTCGCTCTCCGGAATCACCACGACCCCGTTCAGGTCCACCACACCGGTCTTTCCATCCCGGTGGAACAGATACAGCTCTTCCCGGTGGTCCATGGGGTTCACGGTGTTCAGGGGATAATCCGCCAGGCTCTGCACCCATTCGATGCTGCTGTCCGGCTGCACCAGCCAGGGAATGCCGTCCGGCTGGGAAGCCGAACTGGCCGCCGTGCTCTGGCTGGCCTGAGGCACGCTGGTGGTTTCGGGGGTGATGGTGGTGCTGCTGAAGCTCTCTTTGCCGCAGCCCGCCAGCAGCAGGCAGGCGGCCAGGCAGGCGGCCCCCATGCGCAGAGCGTTTGAAGTGGTCATCGTTGTCAGGCTCCTTCCCCTGGGTGCCGCTGAACTGGCCGAAACCGGCCGCTGCCGCACCGCAATATTTCGCGTGTTGTCGCCATTATACATCCACGCCGGTGTTTTGTCCAATGAATTTTCTGTGTCCTGGGCCTTCGCCCCGGTTCACTTGTGGTACTTGCTTCCCGCGTTGATGGAGAAGGCCCGGTAAATCTGCTCGCACAGCACCAGCCGCGCCAGCTGGTGGGGCAGCGTGATGCGCCCCATAGAGAACCGAAGCGCTGCAGCCTGCTTCACCGCCGGGGCCAGCCCATGGGAAGAGCCGATCACAAAGGCCAGGTCGCCGCAGCCGCCGACCCCCTGCTTCTCGATCCAGCCGGCCAGCTCCTCGCTGGAGAGCTGCTTGCCCTCCACGCACAGGGCCACCAGCGCCGCCCCGCGCTTCACCTGGGCCAGAATGGCCGCGCCCTCTTTTTCCAGCGCCTTGTCGATCACCGACTGGCTGGCGTTTTTCTCCCGGATGGTCTCCTCCGGAAGTTCCACAATGCGAAAGCGGCAGTAGGCCCCCAGCCGCTTCTGGTATTCCGCCACGCCCTCGGCGCAGTAGGCCGCATTCAGCTTGCCCACACAGATCAGGTCCACGTTCATCATGCCGCGCTCCTCCTTCTTTGCCTTTTCAGAACAGAATGTTGTCGCTTATCTGACTGCGCTTCTGCGCCTGAATGATCGTGCCCTTTTCCGGCGTGCAGCCCGCCATGGCCAGCGTGCGGAACACCGTGCCCAGCGCAAGGTCCGGGGTGTTGTTCTCCTGGCTCAGGTGGCACAGGGCAAACCGGGTGCAGCCCTCCTGAAGCAGCTCCAGAATTTTGGCCGCGCACTCGTCGTTGCTCAAATGGCCCCGGGCCGAGGCGATGCGCTGCTTTAAGTAATAGGGGTACGGCCCGTTGCGCAGGCTGTACGGGTCGTAATTGGCCTCCAGCGCCACCAGGTCGGCCCCCGAGAGGTTCTGGTGCACCGGGGCCGTCAGCTGCCCCAGGTCAGTGGCGATGGCCATCACCCGGCCGTCCGGCGTATGAATGCGGTAGCCGCAGCAGGGCACATCGTGGCTGGTGGGAAAGGCCGTCACCTCAAAGCCGCCCACATCCAGCGTGCGGCCCTCAACGGCCTGCACTTCCAGCCCCGCGGGAAGCACCCCCATCGCATCCAGGGCGTCCAGCGTGTCCGCCCCGGCGTATAGGGGCACCGGATGGTTCTTCAGGAACACCTGCAGCCCCTTGATGTGGTCGCTGTGCTCATGGGTCACCAGAATGCCCTCCAGGTCGCTCAGGGCCAGCCCCAGCTCCTTCAGGGCGTTCACGGTGATACGGCAGCTTTTGCCCATATCAATAAGCAGGTATTTCTGCCCGCACTGCACCAGGCCGCAGTTTCCGGACGAACCGGAATAAAGGGTGGTAAAACTGGCCATAGCTCCTCCTGATCGTTTCATCAAAGAAGGGCCGCTCGTGAGCGGCCCTTCCAAACAGTTCTATTGCAAAATCTGGCCTTACATGGCCTGCTCCGCAGCCGGGGCCGCGGTTTCTTCCCGATGAATGTCCGCCCCGAGGCCCTGCAGCTTTTCCACCAGGCTCTCGTAGCCGCGCTCGATGTAGCCGATGCCGGTGATCTCGCTGGTGCCTTTGGCCGCAAGGGCCGCCACCACCAGGGCCGCACCGGCCCGCAGATCGGAAGCGCGCAGGGGGGCGGGCAGCAGCTCGGGCACGCCCTCGATCACCGCCACCTGGCCGTCCACCTGAATGTTGGCGCCCATGCGGGTCAGCTCATCCACATAGCGGAAGCGGTTCTCCCAGATGCCCTCGGTGATGATGGAGGTGCCGTGGGCAATGCTCAGCATCACGCCCATCAGCGGCTGCATATCCGTGGGGAAGCCGGGATGAGGCATGGTTTTGATCTTCAAAGGCAGCAGATCGCCGGTGCGGTACACCCGCACGGCGTCGTCAAACTCTTCCACCGTGGCTCCTGCCAGTTCCAGCTTGGCGGTGATGGGTTCCAGGTGCTTGGGGGTGACGTTCTTGATGAGCACATTGCCCGCCGTCATGGCCGCAGCCACCATAAAGCTGCCGGCTTCGATCTGATCCGGAATGACGGAATAGCAGCAGCCGTGCATCTTTTCCACGCCGCGGATCTTGATCACATCGGTGCCTGCGCCGCGCACGTCTGCGCCCATCATGTTCAAAAAGTTGGCCAGATCCACCACATGGGGCTCCTTGGCCACATTTTCCAGCACGGTCAGGCCGTCGGCCAGCACCGCAGCCAGCATGGCGTTCATGGTAGCACCCACGGAGACCGTATCGAAGAACACATGCGCACCCTTCAGTTGCTTGCCCTCCACCTTGATCATGCCGTACTCCACCGAGTCGGCCGCGCCCAGGGCGCTGAACGCCTTCAGGTGCTGGTCAATGGGGCGGGGGCCAAGGTTGCAGCCGCCGGGCATGGCCACCTGGGCCGAGCCGAAGCGGCCCAGCAGCGCGCCCAGAAAATAATAGCTGGCGCGCATCTGACGGGACAGATCGTCCGGCACCTGTGTACTGGTCAGGCAGGTGGTATCAATCTCATAGGTATGCTTATCCAGCAGCCGCACCTGTGCACCCAGGGCGGCGAGGGTCTGCAGAGAAACGGCCACGTCGTGAATGTCGGGCACATTTTCCAGCACACATTTATCGGCGGCCAAAATGGTCGCGGGCAGCAGGGCCACCGCTGCATTTTTCGCACCGCTGATGGTCACTTCGCCCATCAGGGGCTTGCCGCCCCGAATGACAAACTTTTCCAAGCAAAACTCTCCTTTGGGCCTGATGTACATCCGCCGCACAGAGGGGCGGTGCATCCCGTTGCCGGTATGGGGCAGCCTGCCGCGCACCAGCTGATATATTATACACCGCCACGCAGGAAAATGAAAGCATCAAGGGTATTATTAGCGTATCGCACAACAACTATCCATGTTTTTCGGCGAAATTTGTCCATGTTACAGCGCATCGAAGTTTTGCCGGTTCCTTTTGTGCAAAAAAGCACCCTTCAGCGGGCAAAACCGCCGAAGGGTGCCATATTTTCTGTGCCTGTGCAGTACAAAAAGCGATCAGAAGCCGGGGAAGTAATTCCGGGCGCTTACCAGCGTACCGCCCACGCGAATCTCAAAGTGGCAGTGGTTGCCGCTGGACTGGCCGGTGGAGCCCACCAAGCCGATCAGCTCGCCCTGCTTCACATACTGGCCGGAGCTTACCAAAACCGACGAGCAGTGCGCGTACAGGGTGGTCATGCCGCCGTGGTTGATGATGATGGAGTAACCATAGCCGCGGCCCGCCGCGTTCCAGCCGGCGGCGGTCACCACGCCGCTGTCGGCCGCATAAATAGGCGTGCCGTAGGGCGCGCAGATGTCCGAGCCCTTATGGCCGCTGTACATCCAGCGGCTGACGCGGCTGTAGCCGGGCACAGGCCACATCAGGGTGCCGCTGCCGCCGGAACTGGGCGCGATGGAACCATTGGGCAGGCGCGTGCCCTTCACCACTTCTTTGGTAACCGGCTCCTGCAGCACCGTTTCCTCAATGATGTCGCGATGGGTCTCAATTCCGCCCACCGTGGTCACATCCGCGGTGATCTCCTTGACGCCGTCCACGCCCTCCTGCACCGTCTTGGTGGTGCCGTACGAGTAATCCTCCGAGGTGGTCTCGTTGGTCTCAAAGGGAATGGCCACCTGATAGGTGATCCGGTCAATGGTCTTGACCTCCAGGAACGGCCGTTCCTGGCCCAGAACCAGCGTATCGCCGACGTACATATTGTAGCTGCTGGCGCTCATCTGGGGGTTCAGGGCGTACAGCTCGCTCAGGGTCAGGCCGTTGGCCGCGGCGATGGTCCAGGGGGTATCGCCGCTCTGCACGGTATAGTCCACCTGAGCCTGCTCCAGGCCGGTGATGCGCTGGCACACCGCGTCCGCATCGGTAAAGGAATCGGTGAAGAAAATGCCGTCCACCAGTTCCACATCCTTGGTGAATTCCACCCGATGGTTGGGGTCGCTCTCATCCTCGTAGGGAGCCTTGATGTCATCCAGCGTCTGGCGCACTGCGTCGCCGTCGGTGGTCACCGCCACCAGATCGCCGTCCACATACAGGGCGGTGCCCTTCTGAATGTCCTGGCTGGAGGCCTGCAGAATGGCGTCCACCATCTGGTTTTCGTCCAGCACATCGCCCTGAATGGCCAGGGTGAAGGTGGGCTCCACCTGCCAGGTCTTGCCCTCTTCCGCGCCCACCGAGTCAATGCGCTGCTGCACATCCTCCCGCGCGGTATCAAACACGGTCTCGCTGGCCACATAGCCTACGTTCTGGCCGTTCACTTCCACCGCCAGAATGTAGTTGTAGTTCAGCACGGTATGTACGGTAAAGCAGAACACACCGGCCGCAGCCAGCGGCAGCAGGTAGCTCATGGCCCCGCGGCTCAGGATACCGAAGCGGGAAGCGCCCCGCCGCATGGCCCGAACCAGCACCTTGGCGGGCGAGCCGCCCTCCTTCCGGGCCTGCTCCATCTTCTGGTTGACGCTGCGCGCACCGTTCCAGAGATACACCAGCGGGGCGGCGATCTCATGCCGCACATGATTCAGGAGGTGCAGCGCCCCCAGGCCGGCTTTGCGGGCCAGCCGGGACGTTTTGCAGGCCAATGCAAGCGCCCCGTGGCGCACCCCTCTTACAAGCCGGACCAGGGTGTACTCACTCCAGAAGCCGACCTGATACAAAAAGTCACCCAGCCAAGCCACCTGCGTGCTGTGATGGAACCACTTGCTGAACCGCTGACGGTAAAGTTCCAAGCGCTGGCGCTGGGCGCTGGGTTGTTTTTCTTTCAGCTCCAAAGACGATCTCCTTTCCCAGGTTTTCGGGCCGAAACGCCGGCCCCCCGGTGGGCAAAAGCCGCCGCAGTGCCGCCGGTAAAACCGGCGAACGGGCGCTGCCCCTTGGTTGATTTTCGTGTCGTTTGCCCGCCGGGCCTGTGCGTTCAGGCCGCTGGCCGGGCAAAAAAGCCACATATTTTATTATACACCCATGCCTTTTTCAGGCAAGGCAGCTGGTGAAATTTGACGATTTTTTTCACAGCTTTGTCATAGTTTCGCAAAGCGCCGCCATGTCCGGCGGCAGGGGGCAATCCACCGTCTGCCCCCCTTCGGCCCCCGGCGATTCAAAGGTCATGCGGGCACAGTGCAGTGCCTGCCGGCCGATGCGCGCCCGGCTTCCGCCGTACAGCTCGTCCCCGGCCAGCGGGCAGCCGATGTGGGCAAAATGCACGCGCAGCTGATGGGTGCGCCCGGTGATGGGCCGGGCCGCCGCCAGGCTCAGCCCCTGCCCGGCCGCAAGCACCTGATAGCAGGTTCGGCTGGGCTTCCCCTGCGGCCCCACCTGCCGCAGAATGATGCTGCCCGGCGCCCGATCAATGGGGGCGTCGATCTCCCCCTGAAGCCGGGCCGGCACGCCCTGCAGAACCGCCAGATAGACCTTCTGCACGTTCCGGGCCAGCGCCGCGGCGGCATAAGCGTTTTTCGCACACAGCACCAAGCCGCTGGTGTCCCGGTCAATGCGGTTCACGGGGCGGAACACCCCGGTTTCGCCCCGCCGGTGCAGCAGGCCCATCCAGGCGTTGGCCAGGGTGCCGTCCGCTGCGTTCAGGGTGGGGTGCACGGTCATGCCCGCAGGCTTGTTCACCAGCGCCGTGTGCGCGTCCTCATACACCAGCTCAATGGGCAGATCCTGCGGCGGCACCGTGGTCTCCTCCTCGGGGGGCAGCGCAAAGCGCACTGTCTCCCCCGCTTCCATGCGATGGTCGGTAAACACGGCCCGACCGTCCACCAAAAAGCCCTCACCCCGGTATTTTACCCCCTTGATGAGGCTGGCAGACACCCCCTGCTGGCGCAGGAAGTTCCGCAGGGTCAGCCCCGCTTCCTCCGGCCGGGCGGTGAAATTCAGCCACAGCGGCTGGCCCATGGCACTCGCCCCTTTCTCCGAAAAACCGGCGGTAAACTTTGCAAAAGCAAAATAAGTATAACACAAACGGCCGTTATTGGCAAATTCCCTGCCGCTTTGCGGTTGCCAAACCGGCGTTTGCATGGTATAATTCTTCACGGAAAACGAGTGGAACATACGGCGGCGGGGCGGCATTGCGTTCGCTCTGAGGAAAGTCCGGGCTTCACAGGGGCATGGTAACTGCTAACGGCAGCCGGGGGTGACCCCAGGGATAGTGCAACAGAAATAGACCGCCGGGTTTCGGCCCGGCAAGGATGGAAAGGCGAGGTAAGAGCTCACCAGCGCACTGGCGACTTTGCGGCTATGTAAACCCTACCAGAAGCAACCTCCGTATGGGACATATGCGCTGCCCCGCGCGTCCCGGAGAGGGCGTGAGCCTTGCGGCGACGCAAGGACAAGATAGATCGTCGTTTAATACAGAACCCGGCTTACGGTCCGGTCGTTTTCCGCCAAAAGGCCCCTTCCCGCATGGGAAGGGGCCTTTTGGCGTCTTTTTCTATAAAGTTTGATTCAAATCTGGGCCGTGCTGCGGTGCAGCAGGCTGTGGGCCGCGGCAAAAACACCCACGGCCAGCAGCGCAAGGCTGCCCCACACCAGGGCCATACCCAGGCGCACCCACAGCCACTGAACAGCCTGCAACTCCCAGCGAAGGCCGATGCAGAGCGCCCAGAAGGGCCACAGGCCCTTCGCCCCGAAGCGGTTGACCATTGCGCCGCCCAGAAACTCTGCAGCCAGCAGGCCGAAGAACAGCGCCGGGATAAGCCAGCCGGGCAGCGCGGCGGCGATCGCCACGTAATCCTCCGGGGTCAAATAGGCGGGCACGCCCCGAAGCAGGGGCAGCAGGGTGCTCTCCAACAGAACCGTGAGCAGCTCCAGCGCCAGCATCTCCACGTTTTGGCACAGGCACAGCCACAATTCAGCGGCCACCATCTGGCGGCGGGTGGCCCCCATCTGAAGCCCTATTCCGAACTCGGTGGTAAAGCGCACCACCCCGAACACCACCATCAGGATCGGCCCGACGACCAGCCCGAACAGGCTGGCCATCGGGATGAGCGCCCCATCCTCACTGAGCAGCGGGCTCACGATTGCCTCGATCACCGCGAGGAGCAGGAACGCCGCACCCCACACCAGGGCGATCCATCGGAAATCCTCCTGCTGAAGCCAGAGCTGCCGCAGCAAAAACGAGTTTGATTTCATAACGTTCACCTCCGCACCACCATCCGGGCCACCTTGCTGTGGAACCAAAAGCACATGCCGGCCGCCAGCACCAGGCTGGCCGTCCCCAGAAGCGGCCGGGCCTGCCTCAGTGCAAGGCTCGGCTCCTCATAGCCCAGAAACAGCGCCACGATCAGGAACACAAGCGTCGCCATCGACACTGCAATTGTCGCCGCCACCAGATACCAGCTGTGCTTGGCGCGCCCCAAAACCAGCCCCAGCTGGCACAAAAACAGCAGCACGGCAAACAGCAGCGGCAGGCTGCCGGTGAACTGGTCGATGAAGTTCAGCTCTTCCGGCGGAAGGAGCCGATGGGCCAGCCAATCTCCGGCCTTGCCGGCCGCCAGCATCGCCAGCGCATACAGCAGTGTGGCCGCCTCCAGCCCGCGGAAGATCTCCCGCCGGGCAGCGCCGAAGCACAGGGCCTCTTCCGCATAATTGCGGCTCATTGTGTAGGGCATGATCAGGCTCAGCAGCAACACGATAAAGGGAATGGACGTCAGGTAGGTGCTGAACAGGCCCGGGCCGCTGTTTCGGGTCTCCAGCAGCGCCCCCACCGCAAAGCCCGCACCGGCCGCAGCGAGCACGCCCACGGCCTGAAGATAACACAGGCCAAAATAGCGCAGGGTCTTATTCATGGTTCAGCACCTCCCCATGGCCGCACAGGGCCACAAACACCTTCTGCAGGTTCAGGGCCCCGGCGTCCAGCTCGGCCGGCAGAGCCGCCAGCTTCTCCGGCGTGCCCCGCACAACACAGCTCAGGCGGCGGCCAAGGTGCTCTTTGCTCAGCACTTTCAGCCCGGCACAGACCGCTTCCACCGCCTCGGCAGAGCCATCCACCAGCCGGAACTGTTCCAGCAGGCTGTCGGTGGGGGTATTTTCCAGCACCTTGCCCTCGTCCAGGATCACGACCCGCTCAAACACGCCGTTGGTCTCGTCCAGAATGTGGGTGGACACCACAAATGTGCGGCCGGTTTCGCCGTAGTCCTCCAGCAGCAGTTGGTAAAACCGCTCCCGGGCCACCACGTCCAGGCCCGCCACCGGTTCATCCAAAAACGTAAAGGGGGCACGGCTGGCCAGCGCCAGCGTGATGGTGACCATACTCATCATGCCCTTGCTCAGCTTGTCCACCCGGGTCTTGCGCTCCTTGTCCAACCCGAATTCCTTCAGCAGCCGTTCGGCATAGGGCGCGTCCCAGTTCGGGTAATAGATCGATGCCGCCCGCAGGTAGTCCTTCACCCGCAGGACATTGGCCCCGCCGGTTTTCAGGGCGGGGCTTAACTCCCGGGCAAAGCACAGCTGGTCCAGCGCATGGCGGTTCTCCCACACCGGTTCGCCGTCGAGCGTTACCTCTCCTTCGTCCCAGGTATTCTGCGCCGTGAGAATGCTCAGCAGCGTGGTTTTTCCGGCCCCGTTGCGCCCGATCAGCCCGTAAATGCAGCCGGGCAGCAGCTCCAGGTCCAGCCCGCGCAGCACGTCCTTTTTGCCGTAGCTCTTGCACAGTCGGGTTGCTTTCAACGTTCCTTCACTCATTGTTTTCCCTCCTCGGCGGCACGGGCCACCATTTCGTTCAGCTGCTGCACCGTCAGCCCTAGGCCGGCAGCTTCCTTCACCATGGGGCACACAAACCGCTTGTAAAAGGCGGCCTGGCGGCTGGCGCGCACGGCCTGCCCGGCCCCCGGCGCCACAAACATACCGATGCCCCGCCGTTTGTACAAAATGCCCTGCTCCACCAGCAGATTGATCCCCTTGGCCGCGGTGGCCGGGTTGATCCGCAATGCCCGCGCCAGTTCGTTGGTGCTGGGCACCTGCTCTTCCTCCCGGTAAATCCCCCGCAGGATGTCATCCTCGATCATATGGGCGATTTGAAGGTAAATCGCCCCCTGATCGCTCAATGTTTCGTTCACGTCCGCGCCTCCTTTATTGGTTCATTACTTATGTAATTAACCATATCACCAGCTCAGCCGTTTTGCAAGAGGAAAGGCAAAATTTTTTCCAATAATTTTTACACACAGAACGGGCCTGCCCTCCTGAGCAAGCCCGTTCTCTTTATGCAAGCCCCAGCACCGCCCGCAGCACCAGCAGCGTGATCACCCCCGGCGCGCCCAGCACCACGCTTGCATAGGCGGCGGCATAGTTCAGTGCCAGCGTTACGCCGGTGTAGCTGCCCAGCAGGTTCACGGCCCCCAGCGCCCCCAGCCCGCAGAAAGCCCCGGCCAGCACCCGCGCCGCCGGGTGGTTCTGGCGGCTGGCAGCCCAGGCCACACACACCAGCCCCACTGCCGCCAAAACCGCCCACGCGCCTTTCACAGAATGGCCCGCAGCCCCAGGGCGCGGGCCTTGCGCTGTAAGTAACGGTAGCGGCACAGCAGGGCGCTGCGCTCATAAATGCGCTGTTCCACCAATTCCGGCTCGGTTTCCAGGTCAAACAGCAGCTGATTGCGGCGCATCTCGGCCAGGCAGTCCCGCAGTTCCTGTTCCAGGGTCGGGCGGTAACGCTCCAGTTCCGGGTCCAGCGGCTCGTCCCGGCGGGGACGTTTCAGGGCAGCAAACTTCATCGGGCTTTCCCACTCCTTCAACGTGTTTTTATCATGCATATGCAGCCCTTCGTGCCGGTATGCTGCCGCACGCAAAAAGGCTGCCCGGCACCTCAAATTCTGAGATGCCGAACAGCCTTGCTTCATCTTGCTTGTTTTTTGGGATTCCGGCGCTTACTCGTTGCTCTCGCCCGCCAGAATGAAGTCGATCTTGCCCAGGGCCACGTCGGTCTTGGCGACCTGCACGCGCACCTCGTCGCCCAGACTCCAGCTCTTGCCGGTGCGGGGGTCTGCAAAGCGCATCCCCTCGATCAGCTCGGGCTTATCCTCGCACAGGTGGCTCACATGCACCAGACCCTCCACGGTGTTGGGCAGTTCCACATAAATGCCGTGGGGTGCCACGCCGGACACCACGCCCGTGAACACCTGGCCCAGCTTGCCGCGCATGAACTCGGCCTTGTAGCAATCCTCGGTGCTGCGCTCCACATGCAGGGCTTCCACCTCGCGGGCGCTGGCCTGGGTGCAGGCCTCGGCCGCAAAGGTTTCATAGCGGCGGGCCAGCAGCTCCGGCTCTTCCCCGGCCACCAGGTCGCTGAGAATGCGGTGAATGGCCAGGTCGGGGTAGCGGCGGATGGGGCTGGTGAAGTGGGTGTAGTCGCTCAGCGCCAGGCCAAAATGGCCCTTGGGGTCCGGCTCATACTTGGCCTTGCCCATGCTGCGCAGAATGCTGGTGTGCACGCAGCGCTCCAGCGGGGTGCCGCGGGTCTCGTCCAGCAGCTTGGCCAGCTCCTGCTGGGTGGGGGTCTCGCCCGCAAAATGGGCGTTCAGGTTGCAGGCGGTGAGGATGTTCTTCAGGCGGTCCAGCTTTTCGGCTTCGGGGGCCTGATGGGTGCGGTAGACGAAGGGCACCCGGCTGGTGCGGCCCTTGTTGGCGGCGCACTGGTTGGCCAGCAGCATGCACTCCTCAATGATGGCCTCGGTCAGGCCGCGCTCATGGGGCCGCACGTCCACGCAAACGCCGTTCTCATCCAGCACCAGCTGGCTTTCGCCGCTCTCGATCTCCATGCCGCCCCGGGCACGGCGAGCGGCGGTGCGCAGCTCGTACAGTTCCTTCAGCAGGGGCAGCTGGCCCAGAACGCCGGCCTCCTCGTACTTCTGGCGCACCTCAGCGGTCTCGGTGCCGTCATAAATGCTGTTCAGCTCGCTGTACACGCCCTTCACCCGGCTGCGGATCACGGTTTTCACGAAGCGGTAATCCTGCACATCACCCTTGGCGTCCAGCTTCATCAGGCAGCTGAAGGCCAGGCGCACCACCTGGGGGTTCAGGCTGCAAATGCCGTTGGACAGCTGCCGCGGCAGCATGGGAATGACCTGATCGGCATAATACACGGACGTGCCGCGCTGGAAGGCTTCCTTGTCCAGTTCGCTGCCCGGGGTGACATAGTGGCTCACGTCCGCAATGTGAACGCCCAGCTCGTAGCCGTCGCCTACCTTGGCCAGGCTCACTGCGTCGTCAATGTCCTTGGTGGAGGCCGAGTCGATGGTGAAGATGGGCAAAGCGCGCAGGTCCAGGCGGCCCTTCATGCCCTCTTCCCGCACCTCGGCGCCCTCCAGCTGGACGGCCTCCGCCTTCACGGCATCGGGGAAATGCTTGGTCAGGCCATGGGCATACAGAATGGCCTTGGCACAGCGCTTGGCCTCGTCGGCGCTGCCGAAGCGCATAGCCACGCCCACGCGGTGCTCTTCGTGGCGGCTGCCGCGGCTCAGAATCTCCACCGCAGCCTTCTCGCCCGCCTCTACGCCGCCGTCGGCGCTCTTCTTGATGAACAGCTTCACGGCCGGGCAGGCATCCGGCTCCAGATACAGGCGGTCGCCGCCCTCTTCCTTGCGCACGGTGCCCACAAAGGTGTTTTTCTCTTCGGTGATGTAGGCGACCTCGCCCTCATCGCTGCCCTCCACACGGGGGTGGTCAAACTTGTGCACCAGCACCTTGTCGCCGGGCATGGCGCCCTTCAGGCTGCGGCCGGGAATGAAGATGTCGCCGGAAAGATCCTCCCGCATGGCAAAGCCGAAGGTGCGGCCCAGCTTCACAATGGTGCAGGGGATGCAGTCCTCGGGCTTCGGGGGGGCCACCGCCGGGTCGCCGGGCAGGTAGTAGGTGCCCATTTTCTGCACCAGCTTGCCCTCGCGCACCAGATTGTTCAGCTCCCACATCACCTTGCGCTCCACGCCCACACGCTCCTGAATATCCCGCAGGCGGCGGGGGCGCTTCTCCACTTCTCTCAAAATCTTGCTTCTGATGGACATAATTGCTTGTTCTCCTCTTTCGCTTCCCGGCTGCGCCCTTCCTCTTCGGGTGCAGCCACCACCGCCGGGCAACCCGGCAAACATTTCCCATTCCGGCAAACTCGCTTTGCCGGGGCGGCCCCGCTGCCGCCCGTTTTGCTGCTGGGCCATCGGGCCGCCCACCGGGCGCCCCACATAGAAAAAAGCCCGCAGAACTGCGGGCTTTTCTTGCTTTGTTTAGCCCAGACGGACGCTGAGCACGCTGACCAGCAGGGTGACAGCCACAAACACGATGCCACAGATCTTGGTCAGTTTGGCCATTTTGGCGTCGTTGCTGCGGCTGCGGCCGGCGCTCATGGTGTCGCTGCTGCCCATGATGGCACCAGACAGGCCGTTGCTCTTATTTTCCTGCGCGCCGGTGAGCACGATGATGGCCAGGGCCACCAGCACCAAAATCGCGCCGCAGATGATCTCAAAGATATTCATAGTGTGAACGCTCCTCCACTGATTATACACGTTATGCGTTGTTATCATATCATACCGAGGGTTCAATTGCAAGCATAAATTCGCCTTGCCGGGCAGTTTTTCGCTGATTTATGCCCTCAGCCCAGGGTGAGCTGCTCGGCCGCGTCCTCGCCGCGGATCAGCGCCCCGGCGGCGGGCAGCGTACGCACCCGGTAGCGGTGGGGATCGGTCAGTTCCAGCTGCTCGGCAGGGCCGACCCAGGTAATGTGCTGGCTGCGCTTCAGGGTGATCACGGCCACGCCCTGGCTGTCGCGGGTGGCCTTTGCCGCAATCTGGGCGCTGCCCACCAGCAGCAGACGGCTGCCGCTGGTGCGGATGGCCAGCTCACTCTCCTGCGGCAGATAGAGCAGGGCGGCCAGCGGCTCCTTGGCGGAATAGGCCTTCAGCAGCTTTTTGCGGTTCTGCTTGGTAGCATAACTCTCCATGGGCACCCGGGCGCACTTGCCGCTCTCAAAGAAGAAGAGCATATGGCCCTCATAGCCGGAGGTCACCGCCAGATACAGGGGCGTTTCGCCCTCGTCAAAGCCCAGGCGGCTGGGCACAAAATCGCCCATTACGCTGGCCTTGGTGTCCTCAAAATCTCCGGCGCGGCACTTATACACCTGCTGCTGGTTGGTAAAGAACAGCAGCCAGTCGTCGTTCTTTGCCTCGATGCGCTGGGTGATCTCATCCCCTTCCTTCAGCTTCTGCTCACCGGACATACGCAGCGACTGGGGGGTGATCTTTTTGAAGTAACCCTCGCGGGTGAAGAACAGCGTCACCGGATAGCTGGCCATGGCCGGCTCGCCCTCGCCCTCGTTTTCTTCGGCGTAGTCGTAAACGATCTCGCTGCGCCGGGGCTGGCCGTACTTTTTGGCCACGTCGGTCAGTTCATCCACAATGATGCGGCGCATTTTGCTCTTGCTCTCCAGCACCTCCTGCAGGCGGGCGATCTCCCGCTCCAGGTCCTCAATTTCGGTGGTGCGCTTGAGGATGTACTCCCGGTTCAGGTGGCGCAGCTTGATCTCGGCCACATACTCGGCCTGGGTTTCGTCAATGCCGAAGCCGATCATCAGGTTGGGCACCACCTCGGCATCCTCCTCGGTCTCCCGTACAATGCGGATGGCCTTGTCAATGTCCAAAAGAATGGCCTCCAGGCCCTTGAGCAGGTGCAGGCGCTTCTGCTTGCCCTGAAGCTCAAAGTAGGTGCGGCGGCGCACGCAGTCGGTGCGGAAGGCCACCCACTCCTTCAGGATCTCCCGCACGCCCATCACCCGGGGCTGGCCGCCCACCAGCACGTTGAAGTTGCAGGCAAAGCTGTCCTCCATGGGGGTGGAGCGGTAGAGCTTCTGCATGAGCTTGTCCGGGTCCTGGCCGCGCTTCAGGTCGATGGTCAGCTTCAGGCCGTTCAGGTCGGTCTCGTCTCGAATGTCGCTGATTTCTTTGATGCGGCCGGCCTTCACCAGATCGGCGATCTTATCCATAATGGCCTCCACCGTGGTGGTGGGGGGAATCTGCGTCACCTCAATGCGGTTGCCCTCTTTTTCATAGCGGTACACGGCGCGCACCTTGATGCTGCCCCGGCCCTGCTCGTACACCTTTTCCATCTCGGCTGCGTCGTACAGAATCTGGCCGCCGCCGGAGAAATCCGGGGCGGGCAGCGGCACCGACAGATCGGTGTTCTCATCCTTCATCAGGGCCACGGTGGCCTGGCACAGCTCCGCCAGGTTGAACGAGCAGATGTTGGAGGCCATGCCCACGGCAATGCCCAGAGTGTTGTTGGCCAGAATGGTGGGGAAAGTCACTGGCAACAGGGTGGGCTCGGTGGTGCTGCCGTCGTAGTTGGGCACAAAGTCCACGGTGTCCTTGTCAATGTCCCGGAACAGCTCCTCGCACACCGGCTCCAGCTTTGCCTCGGTGTATCGGCTGGCAGCACAGGCCATATCGCGGCTGTACGCCTTGCCAAAGTTGCCCTTCGAGTCCACATAGGGCACCAGCAGGCTCTCGTTGCCCCGGCCCATGCGCACCATGGTGTCGTAAATGGCCGCATCGCCATGGGGGTTCAGGTGCATGGTGCTGCCCACGATGTTGGCGCTTTTGGTGCGCGCCCCCTTGAGCAGGCCCATCTCATACATGGTGTACAGCAGTTTGCGGTGAGCCGGCTTGAAGCCATCGATCTCCGGCAGCGCGCGGGAGACGATCACGCTCATGGCGTAGGGCATATAGTTGCTCTCCAGCGTGTCCACAATGGGGGTGTGCAGCACCACGCCGGCGGAGAGGATCTCGACCTCATCGCCCAGCTGCGGGCGCACCGGAGTGCTTTTCCGTTCCTTTTTGGTTTGTTTCTTTGCCATTTATCCTTGCCTCGTTGTAAAAGCCCGGCCGCCTGCCTGGTGCAGCGGGGGCTTATTGGGTTGGTCGTCGGACCGGGTCAGGACACATCCAGATCGTCCAGATACTCCGCCCCGTGCAGAGCGATGTGCTCTTTGCGCCCGGCCAGGTTGTCGCCCAACAGCAGGTCAAACACCCGGCTGGTCTCCTCCGCATCTGCGGGCAGCACCTGGATCAGGCGGCGGCTGGCCGGGTTCATGGTGGTCAGCCACATCATCTCCGGGTCGTTTTCGCCCAGACCTTTTGAACGCTGGATGGTATATTTTTCGCCCTCAATGCGGGCCAGAATGCCCGCCTTTTCCTGCTCGGTGTAGGCAAAATAGGTCTTGTTTTTGGTGTTGATCTCATACAGAGGGCTTTCGGCAATGTAGACGTAGCCCTTCTCAATGAGCGTGGGCACCAGCCGGTAGAGCATGGTGAGGATCAGGGTGCGGATCTGGTAGCCGTCCACGTCTGCATCGGTGCAGATGACCACCTTGTTGAACCGCAGCGAGGCCAGGTCAAAGGTGGCCAGGTCCTTTTTGCTTTTGCCGCCCAGCTCCACGCCGCAGCCCATCACGCGGATCAGGTCCGTGATGATCTCGCTCTTGAAGATGCGGTCGTAGTCCGCCTTCAGGCAGTTCAGGATCTTGCCGCGCACCGGCATAATGGCCTGAAACTCGGAATCGCGGCTGGTTTTCACCGCACCCATGGCGGAATCGCCCTCCACGATGTACAGCTCCCGCACCGAGGCATCCCGGCTGCGGCAGTCTACAAATTTGGCCACCCGGTTGGCGATGTCCAGCTGGCTGGACATGGTTTTCTTGATGGATTGGCGGGTCTTTTCGGCGTGTTCCCGACTCTGCTTGTTGATGAGCACCTGCTGGCAGAGCTTCTGGGCCTCCTCGGGCTTTTCCAGGAAGTAGACCTCCAGCTGGTGCTTGAGGAAGTCCGTCATGGCCTGGGCCACGAACTTGTTGTTGATGGCCTTCTTTGTCTGGTTTTCATAGCTGGTGCGGGTGGAAAAGCTGGAGGAAACAAAAATCAGGCAGTCCTGCACGTCGGCAAAGGTAATCTGGCTTTCGCCCTTTTTGTACAGGTTCTTGGCCTTCAGATAGGCGTTGATCTGGCTCACAAAGGCCGACCGCACCGCCTTGTCCGGGCTGCCGCCGTGCTCCAGCCAGCTGGAGTTGTGGTAGTATTCCAGCAGCTGCACCTTATTGGAAAAGCAGAAGGCCGCGCTCATCTTCACCTTGTATTCCGGCTGGTCGGCCCGGTCACGGCCGGTGGCGCTGCTTTCGCAGAACACCACGGGGGTCAGTCCGTCCAGCCCGGCAATCTCCTGCACATAGTCCTGAATGCCGTTTTCGTAGTAGAAGGTCTCTTCGGCGGGCTCGGCGCCGGTTTCGTCCCGCAGAATCAGCGTAATGCCTGTGTTGACCACGGCCTGGCGCTTCATCACATCCCGGAAGTACTCGGCGGGCACGTTGATGTCGGTAAACACCTCGTCGTCGGGCTTCCAGCGGATGATGCTGCCGGTGCGGCGGCCCTTGTAGGGCTCCTTGTGCAGGCCGCCCACGTTCTCACCCTTTTTGAAATCCAGGTGGTAGTGCTGGCCGTCCCGGTAGATGTCCGCGGTCATCCAGTCGCTGGCGTACTGGGTGGCGCACAGGCCCAGGCCGTTCAGGCCCAGGGAGAACTCATAATTATCATCCCCGGCCGTGTACTTGCCGCCTGCGTACATCTCGCAGAACAGCAGCTCCCAGTTGTACCGATCCTCGCCCTGGTTGTAATCCACAGGCATACCGCGGCCGAAGTCCTCCACCTGAACGCTTCCGTCCTTGAAGCGGGTGACAATGATTTTATCGCCGTATCCCTCCCGGGCCTCGTCAATGGAGTTGGAGAGGATCTCGAAAATGGAATGGGCGCAGCCCTCCATGCCGTCGGAGCCGAAAATAACGGCTGGGCGCTTGCGAACCCGATCCGCGCCTTTCAGGCTGGTAATGCTTTCGTTGTCGTAGGCTTGTTTGTTTGCCATGGGTGCCTCCGTACTCTATCCATCCGATTTTTCGGCCGAAGCGCCGCGCCCCGGCTTTTGGGCCGGGAAAATCAGATTCTGTAAATCGAAACAGGCCCGCTTCAGGCAGATTGAAAAATCCACGATGAAACGCCCGGAATTTGGTTGACGTCCGCTCGACGCCTTGAGAGCGATGCGAGCGGTAATTTTTATTAAACCACGGCGGCAGGGCAAATGTCAACCGCCCCCCGCCGATTCTGCACATCCGCAAAAGGAAGAGCGGCCAGACATCTGACCGCTCTTCCCTGCGTATTTTCTCTTTGGCCGCGGGGCTGCGCCGTTACTTTACAAACAGCTTTACCCACAGATAGCCGATCAGCACGATGATGGCGCACACCACCACCGTGATGGGCGGCGCCCACCGGATGATCTTTTTGGCCAGTTCGTCCGGGTCCTTCGGCAGCTCCTCCGCCTCGTCCTCTTCCCCGTAGAACTCCTCGGGAGGCAGGGTGGCCGTGGTGCGGCGGCCGGGCTGGGCAATGCGCATATCCCCGTCGTCCTCTTCCACGCGGCCGGTGATGGCGGCCCGGTCCTGCTCGGTCAGGTCGGTCACCACGCGGGTGGGGCTTTCGTCCTTGATGGAGGTCACCATGCGGGTGGGTTCCTCGGTGGTGTGGCCCTGCTGCAGCAGGGTGGACAGGGCATTCTGCATAAGGATACGGTCGCTGCCGCACTCGCTGCACCAGACGCAGTTCTCCTCAATGGGATGGAACGCGCCGCAGGCGCAGTACCAGCCGTATTCCGTCATCTGGGGGGCCACCTTCAGGTCCGCCTCGCTGCCCACCTTCTGCTTCAGGCGGCGGGCCAGCTCCGGCGGAAGCGCCTTGGGCACGGGCAGGCGCACCCGCTTGAACTGCTCCAGCGAAAGGGATTCGCCGCTTGCAAATTCTGCGCTCTTCAGTTCCACATCCACGCTGCCCACCGAGCCGCTTGCCACATACACCGCGTCGTCCTGGCCGAACAGCTCTCCCTGATTCACGTTCAGGCTCTCATAATGATAAGGGGCCTCGCACACCACCTCGCCGGCAGCATTCTTGCACTTAAAGTTGATCACCAGATCGGAGAGTACCTCTTGGCTGATGTTCTTGAACGTAAGGCAGACCGCCACTTCGCCGGTCACGTCCCCCTTCAGCAGCTCCACACGCACAAACTGCACCGGGCTGCCCTTGGTGTAGTAATTGGCGCGGGACTGAGCCAGCAGGTCAAAATTCTGTTCCATTTCCATGCACTCCTTCATTCGAAACCGCCCGGCCGGGCAGGCTGCGAAAGGGTTTTGTCAGAGCTTCGGCTCCTGGTTTTCCGGGTTCTCGCCGGGCTGCTCCTGAGCCGTCTCCGGCGCAGCCGGTTCCTGCGGGGCGTTCTCCCCGTCCGCTTCTGCTTCGGGCGCAGCGGGCACTTCGGCAGCCTTCGGCGCCGCTTCCGGCTCTTCCAGCGGGGGCAGCTCGCCGCCCTCCATGATGATCTTGAATTCGTCGCCGGAGATCTTCTCCCGCTCCATCAGATACTTGGCCAGCTTGTGCAGCTCCGGCATATGCTCGGTCAGAATGCGGCGGGCGGTCTCGTAACCGTCCTCCACAATGTCCCGCACCTCGCTGTCGATCTCGGTGGCAATGGCCTCGCTGTATCCCTTGCCCTGGCCCAGATCGCGGCCCAGGAAGGTCTGGGCCTGATCGGTGCCGTACACCACGGGGCCAAGCCGCTCGCTGAAGCCGTAGCGGGTCACCATGCTGCGGGCGGTGCTGGTGGCGCGCTCCAGATCGTTGGAAGCGCCGGTGGAGATATCCTCCAGCACCAGCTGCTCGGCCACACGGCCGCCCAGCAGGGTCACGATGCTCTCCTGCATGGCGGTCTTGGTCACATAGCTGGCGTCCTTATCAGGCAGATACATGGTAAAGCCGCCCGCCTGGCCGCGGGGCACAATGCTGATCTGGTGCACCGGGTCGTGGGTGGGGCAGAAATAGCCGGTGATGGCGTGGCCGCCCTCGTGGTAAGCGGTCAGGCGTTTTTCCTTATCCGTCACCACATGGCTCTTCTTTTCGGGGCCTGCCACCACCTTGATGGAGGCCTCTTCGATCTCCTGCTCGGTGATGGCCTTGCGGCCGCGGCGGGCCGCAAGCAGCGCTGCCTCGTTCACCAGGTTCTCCAGGTCAGCACCGGAGAAGCCCACGGTGGACTGGGCGATGGTCTTGAGCTTCACATCCGGGGCCAGGGGCTTGTTGCGGGTGTGCACCCGCAGAATGTCCTCGCGGCCCTTCACATCGGGCAGGCCCACATACACCCGCCGGTCAAACCGGCCGGGGCGCAGCAGCGCCTGGTCCAGAATGTCTGCCCGGTTGGTGGCGGCCATCACGATCACGCCCTCGTTGGCGCCGAAGCCGTCCATTTCCACCAGCAGCTGGTTCAGGGTCTGCTCGCGCTCGTCGTGGCCGCCGCCCAAGCCGGCGCCGCGCTGGCGGCCCACCGCATCAATCTCATCAATAAAGATGATGCTGGGCATATTCTTCTTCGCCTTGTCGAACAGATCGCGCACACGGGAGGCACCCACGCCCACGTACATCTCCACAAAGTCTGAACCGGAGATGGAGTAGAAGGGCACTCCGGCCTCACCGGCGCAGGCGCGGGCCAGCAGCGTTTTGCCGGTGCCCGGAGGGCCCACCAGCAGCACGCCGTGGGGAATGCGCGCCCCCAGCGTATTGAACTGGCCGGGATTCTTCAGAAATTCCACGATTTCCTGCAGTTCGGCCTTCTCTTCATCGGCACCGGCCACATCGGCAAAGGTGGCCTTGCGGCCGCCGTCCTGCTGATCCTTGACCTTGGCGCGGCCCACGTTCATCACGTTGCCGCCCTGGCCGCCCCGGAACATCATGAACAGAATGCAGACCAGGCAACCCATGGAAAGGCCGCTCATGAGAATTTCCGCCCAGGGGAAGCTGGTTTTCTGGCCCACAATGTCGTACACCATGGGGGCCGAGGGGTTGGCCGCATCGTAGGAATCAATGTATTCGTCCATATGATTCACGAAATAGGCCAGATAGGGGACTTTGTAGCTGACCACCACTTCGCCGCCGTTCAGCGGTTCCACCTTATTGGTGCGGTCTGCGGTGAGCACCCCCTGCAGCACGCTTTCGCTCTGCTGGTTTGCGGCCGTGGCATCCGGCAGCTCCACGTCGCCCTGCTTCAGGCTCAGCTTGATCACGCCGGTGTTCAGGTCCAGCGCAAAGCCGGTGACCTGATTGGCCTTGAAGTAGCTCACCACCTGCGAATAGCCCATGGTGGAGCTTTCGCTGTCCGTTCCCGAGGTAAACAGGGTGACAGCCACCAGCACCAATACCATCAGCACCGCCAGGTACATAATATTGCGATGAGGTTTCCTTTGCAAAATATCAACTCCTATTCAGCAGGGGACAAGACGCCGTCCCTGCGCGGCGGTGGGCGCACATCGCCCGGAATGGCCGGAATTACTTCTCGTACACTTCCGGCTTCAGGATGCCCACATAGGGCAGGTTGCGGTATTTTTCGTCGTAGTCCAGGCCATAGCCGACCACGAACTCATCCGGCACCTGGTAGCCCACATAGTCGGCGCGCACGGCGGCACGGCGGCGCTCGGGCTTATCCAGCAGCGTCGCAATGCGGATGCTGTTGGGGTTGCGGTCCTGCAGCAGCTGCTTGAGGTAGTGCAGGGTCATGCCGGTGTCCAGAATGTCCTCCACGATCAGCAGGTCTTTGCCGGCCAGGTCGGCATCCAGATCCTTCACGATCTTCACCACGCCGCTGGTCTTTACGCCGCTGCCGTAGCTGGACACCACCATGAAATCAATGGAGCAGGGCACGGTGATGTGGCGCATCAGATCGGTCATAAACACGACTGCGCCCTTCAGCACACTCACCAGCAGCAGGTTTTTGCCCTCGTAGTCCTTGCTGATCTGGGCGCCCAGTTCCGCGCACTTCGCTTCCAGTTCTTCCTCGCTGTACAATACGCGCAGGATATCGTCATTCATGCTCATAATTCCATTCCTCGCTTTTTTCAAATTCCGCTGTTTCTGCTCGCTGCACCGTCAACCTCAGCACCTGCCGGGTTTTAGTGGTCGGTTCCAGTCCGGCACCGAAGCCCTGCCCGCACAGCCACAGCACCCGGCCGCCCGGTGCGGCCAGAAGCGGCAGTGCGGCCCGCTGGGCCACCGGCACATGCCCTTCGTTCAAGAGCTTTTTTAGCGTTTTTGTGCAGTTTCTTCCAGGCAGCTGAAAACGGTCGCCCGGCATTCGGGCCCGCAAAATCGGCTTATACTGTTGTATTTTATCATAATCTGCGCAAGAGTTTAAGTCTTTTTTGTGAACAGGCTGAAGTTTTATGAAATTTTCATACTCCATCACCTGCGCAGTGATGCGCCAGCCCCCCGGCCAGTCGATGGTTCCCGCGGTCAGCGGCCGCTCCGGCATGGGGCCCGGCCCACCGTCCGTGGCATTGCCGGAGCGACGGCGCAGGTGCCGCGGGGCAAGCGATTCCAGCCGCAGCAGGCCCTCCTGCGCCCGGGCCAGCAGGCCGCCGGGCAGCGGCTGTGCCCCCTGCCCCGCCCGGGCCAGCGCCGCCAGCCGGGCCACCGCATCCTCCCGGGCATTTGGGCCAAGAATCCGGGCAAAGGCCTCGTCCCGCACCGCGGGATGCGCCTCGTTCAGGGTGCTCAGCCGCCAGCCGCTTCCCTGCTTCGCCGTCTCTAACAGGGTGTCCGCCTGGGCGGCCAAATACCCGTCCACCAGGGCCATTCGGTCACAAAAGCGGGCCAGGGCCTCCACCGCCTGGGGATTTACCGTTTCCAGAGCGGGAAGTGCGTAGCGCCGCACCCGGTTGCGGGCGTAGTTGTCGGCCGCGTTGGTCTCATCCATCACCCAGGGCTGGCCCAGCGCCCGGCAATAGGCCTCGGTCTGGCGTCGGCTCACCGTGAGAAACGGCCGGATGACCGCCCCCCGCACGGCCGGGATGCCGGCCGCACCTGCCGGGCCGCAGCCCCGGGCCAGGTGCAGCAGCAGGGTTTCGGCCTGGTCGTTTTTGGTGTGGGCCGTGGCCAGCTTTGCCCCATGCTCCCGGCACAGCCGCTCGAAAAAGCCATAGCGCAGCTGCCGCGCCCATGCTTCCCCGGCCCCTTTGGGGGGCACAACCCCCTCCTCGGGGGCGCTGAACCGATGCAGCGGCACCCCCCTCGCCCGGCAGAACGCCGCCACAAAGGCCGCGTCCCGGGCCGAGGCTTCGCCCCGCAGGCCGTGGTCCACATGGGCGGCCTCCACCGTCAGGCCCAGGGCCGGGCCGCACCGCAGAAAAAACAGCAAAAGGGCCATGGAGTCGGCCCCGCCTGAGACCGCCGCAATGACCCTGTCGCCGGGCTGCACCAGCCCGTGCCGTTTCAATTGTTCAAGCGCCGCCGCTTCCAAGGCGGCAATGGGTTCAGTTGTTTCCATGGCTGAAATCCAGATTCATGAAGCGGGTGTGTGCGCCGTCCCATCCCAGCTGGACCGTACTGGTCTCGCCGTGACGGTTTTTGGCCACAATGCACTCCGCCGTGCGCTCATCGGCCTGCTGCTCTTCCGCGCCGTCCTGATGGCTGTTGTAGTAGGCCTGCCGGTACAAAAACAGCACCACGTCCGCGTCCTGCTCGATGGAGCCGGAATCACGCAGATCGCTCAGCTGGGGCCGATGGTCGCTGCGGCCGGTGGCCTTTTCCGCCGAACGGCTCAGCTGGCTCAGCGCGATGACCGGAACGTTCAGCTCCTTGGCCATGATCTTCAGGTTTCGGGTGATGTCGCTGATCTCCTGCACCCGGTTCTCGGTGCGGCGGCCGCTGGTCATCAGCTGCAGATAATCGATGATCACCAGGCCGATGTCCGGCCGGGACGGGTCCTGGTTGATGCGGCGGATCTTCGCCTTCACCTCGGGAATGGTAATGCCGGAGGTATCGTCCATATAAATGGGCGCACTGTGCAGCATTTCCGAAGCCCGGGCCAGATCGTCCCAGTCCTCCTCCGTCAGCTTGCCGGTGCGGAAGGCCTGGCTGTCAATGCCCGCCTCCGCCGAGAGAATGCGGCTGGTCAGCTGATCCTTGGTCATTTCCAGGCTGAAAATGGCCACAGGGATCTTCTGCTTTTTTGCCACGTTTGTGGCGATGTTCAGGGCAAAGCTGGTTTTGCCCATGCCGGGGCGGGCCGCCAGAATGATCAGGTCCGAACGGCCCATGCCGGTGAGCACCGTGTCCAGATAGGTGAATCCGGTGGGAATGCCCGCGTACTTGTCCCGGTCCGGCCCAGCGATTTTCTGCAGGTTCACCAGCGTATCCACGATTACGCTGGAAATGCTGGTGAGGGCGCTGGTGTCCCGCCCGGAGCGGATTTCGTAGATCTTCTGCTCGGCGCTTTCCAGCAGCAGGTCGGCATCCGGTTCCTCGCCACTCTGCTCCAGAATGTCCTTGGCGGCCCCCATCAGCTGGCGCACCAGGTACTTTTCCTGCACGATTTTCGCATAGGCCTGCACGTTGCTGATGGAGGGCACCGTTTCTGCCAGCCCGGTGAGGTACACCTTGGCCGCATCCGCGCTCTCAAATACGCCTTCCCCGGTCACCGCATCCAGCAAAGTAACAAAGTCCACGGTCTGGCCTGCCGTAAACAGGCGGACCATCTCTGCAAAGATCTGGCCGTTCTGGCGGGCATAGAACATCTCCGGGCGGAGAAGTTCCACCAGCTCGGGAATAATGTCCGCCTGAAGCAACGCCGCGCCCAGCACCGACTGCTCCGCCTGCATATTGTAAGGCAGGTTCACGCCCATGTTTTCCAGGTTCAGCTCTGTGCCGCCCGTGCGGCGCAACCCCTGTTCGGCCATGGTCAGTTCATTTCCTCCACCTTTACCTTAAAGGCAGCGGTCACATTGGTGTGCAGCCGCACGGTAGCGTTGTAGGTGCCGAAATCCTTGATTTCCCGGTCGATCTCCACCTTGCGCTTGTCGATCTCGGTGCCGGCCACCTGGCTCAGGGCCGCGGCCACTTCCTTGGTGGTCACCTTGCCGAACAGACGGCCGGAAGCGCCGCCCTTGGCCTTCACGGTCACGGTGCGGTCGCCGATCTGGCTGGCCAGCTGCTTGGCGGCTGCCAGCGCCTCGGCGGCGTGATGCTCCTTGGCTTCGTTCTTGGTGCGGGCCACGTTCAGGGCCGCCGCATCCGCCTCAGCGGCCAGGCCGCGGGGGAACAGGAAGTTGCGGGCGTAACCGTCCGACACCTCATGGATCTCATCCTTCTTGCCCAGAGACTTCACGTCCTGCTTCAGAATCACTTTCATGTCAGTCACCTCAATATTTCGCTTCGCCCCGCGGCAGGCGCCGGGCGGTCGTTTGTGTTCCGCGCCCCGTTCCGCCGGGGCTATTTTAATAGAATGGCATATTTTCGGATGGAATGCAAGCCTTGCCCGCACATCCGGCGGGTTCATTCCGTCTGGGCGGCGCTGCTGCGCGCCTTTTCGGCCTGCTCCTGGCGGAAGGCGCGCACCGCGTCCCGAATCCTGCGGCGGGCCTCATCCTGGTTCACGCCCTTCAGCTGGGCGCCCGCCATGGTCAGATGGCCGCCGCCGCCCAGCGTTTCCAGAATCACCTGCACGTTCACCGCGCCCATGCTCCGGGCCGAGATGTTCACCCCGCCGTTTTTCTCCACCGCCACAAAGCTGGCCTCTACGCCGTCAATGGTCAGCAGGTCGTTGGCGGCCTGGGGCACCGCCACCTGGGCCTGGGGCGGCAGCTCGCCCGCCACACTGATGGCGCAGCCCAAATACACCTCGGCATTTTCCACCAGGTTGGCCTTGGCGGCGTATTCCTCCAGGCTGGTGCTGAACAGCTGCTTGACCTCTTCGGTGCGCGCGCCCATGCGCCGCAGCCAGGCGGCCGCCTCAAAGGTGCGCACCCCGGTGTGCAGGGCAAAGCTGCGGGTATCCAGCATGATGCCCGCCAGCAGGGCCTCGGCCTCCAGCGGGGTGGGCTTGTCGCCCTTTTCGCCCGCGTACTGAAGCAGCTCGCTCACCAGCTCGCAGGCAGAGGACGCATACGGCTCCTGATACCACACCGCCGCATTGGGAATGGCCCCCATCGCTCGGCGATGATGGTCGATCACCGCCACCCGGGCGCACTGCTCGTACAGTTCCCGGCTTTCCACCATGTGTACTAGGCAGGTATCCACCACCACCAGCAGAGTGTCCGGCGTCACCGCCTCCCTGGCCAGGTCCGGGTCAATGAAGCTCTCCTCCAGGCCCGCTTCCTCAAAGCGATGGATGAGGCTGTCTGCCAGCGTGGCATTTTTGCGGATGGCAATGGCCGCGGGCACATCGCAGATGTGGCACACCCGCAGTACGCCCAGGGCCGCGCCTACGCTGTCCAGGTCGCTCATTCGGTGGCCCATGATGAGCACACTGTCGCTGCGGCGGATGGCATCCACCAGTGCGGCGGCCACCATGCGGCTGCGCACCTTGCTGTGCTTTTCAATGCTGCGGGACACGCCGCCGTAGAATTCAAACCCGTTTTCGGTTTTCACGGCGGCCTGATCGCCGCCGCGGCCCAGAGCCATGTCCAGGCTCTGGCGGGCCATCTGCTGGCATTCAGCCAGCGTGCCCCCATGCCCCACGCCGATGGAGAGGGTCAGGCCCACGTTCTCATCCAGCGCCCGCATTTTGTCCAGAATGTCAAACTTGCCCGCGATCATCTCGGTGAGATGCCGCTCTTCCACCACGGCCACATAACGGGTGCTGGCCACCCGGCGCAGAAAGCCGGTGGTGCGGCCGATGTAGTGCTCCAGCAGCAGGTTCACGCCCTCCAGCAGGCGCGCCCGCTCCGACTCCCGCAGGTTTTCCAGCAGCACATCCGAGCCGTCCACCTGGAACAGCATGTACACCGGGCGGCTGGCCCGGTACTCGGCGGCCTGGGCGCTCACGTCGGTCACATCCACCAGATGCACCACCGCCAGGCTCCGGTCCTTGTCCGACGGGGAGGAAAACACCCACCAGCGGCAGCCCTTGCATTCCAGGCTCTGCCCGCCGGGCTGGCAGGCCGAGTGCAGCTCCAGCCCGGGCAGCACCCGGCTCACCGGCTGAAGCACATAGTCCTCATCGTCCAGCAGGGCCTGCCGGAACGCGTCGTTGTACCACAGCACGGTTTTGCCACCCAGCAGCAGGACCGGGTTGGGCAGCCCGGCCAGGCTGAACTGCACGCTGCTGCCCTCAAACACATCGCCGGAGAGATACCGGGCAATGGCTGACCGCAGGCCGCCGCCCCACAGGGCAAGCAGCACCCCGGCCACCGCCGCCAGCAGCAGCACCCCCAGCAGCAGCATCGGCTGCTGAACGGCCAGCGCCGCGCCCAGCCCCAGGCACAGCACGCCCAGCACAATCAGCAGGATCTCCAGTTCTCCTCTTGGCTTTGGATTGGACTTCATGGCTTACGCCTCCTGTTTTGTAACGCTCTGCGTTTCGGGCCGCTTTCGGTCAAACCGGCAAAAGCGCCCCGCTGCCCCGCAACGAGGCCGCGAAAGCGCTTTTCGCCCTTCACTGCGCGCCCCAAACGTCTGTCTGTAAAGGCAGGCGCTCAGATCTCCATCAGAATGGGCAGGATCATGGGGCTACGCTTGGTTTTCCGGTAAATATAGGAGGAGAGTGCCTCCCGCACGCGGGTCTTGACGCTGTTCCAGTCGCGCACATGCTCGCCGCGGCACTTTTCAAAGGTGTTCTGCACCAGGCGGCGGGCCTCGTCCATCAGTTCTTCGCTCTCGCGCACGTAGACGAAGCCGCGGCTCACCAGGTCCGGCCCGGCCAGCAGCTCACCCGTGGCGTTGTTCACGGTGGCCACCACGATCACCAGGCCGTCCTCGGAGAGGTGGCGGCGGTCCCGCAGGACCACATTGCCCACATCGCCCACGCCCAGGCCGTCCACCATCACGCTGCCGGCGGTGACCGGCTCGCCCAGGCTCAGGCCGTCCCGGGAAACGATGAGGCATTCGCCGTTTTCGCCGATGTGGATGTTCTTGGGCTGAATGCCCAGCTTGGCGGCGGTTTCGGCGTGCTTTTTCAAATGCTTGTATTCGCCGTGCACTGGCATGAAATACTTGGGCTGGGCCAGGGTCAGAATGAGCTTCTGCTCCTCCTGGCAGGCATGGCCGGAAACGTGCACGTCATACATGGACTCATAGATGACCTCCGCGCCCAGCTTCAGCAGGCCGTTGACCACCTTGGTGACCATCTTCTCGTTGCCGGGAATGGGGTTGGCCGAGATGATGATAAAGTCGCCGGGGCCGACGCGCACCTGGCGGTGGCTGGCGGACGCCATGCGGGACAGGGCGCTCAGCGGCTCGCCCTGGCTGCCGGTGGTGATGAGCACCACCTGATCCGGCGGATACTTGTTGATCTCTTCAATGTCGATGAGCACCCCGTCCGGCGCGTGCAGATAGCCCAGGTCCATGGCCATCTGGGTATTGCCCACCATGCTGCGGCCGCTCACGGCCACCTTGCGGCCGTTCTCCACCGCCAGGTCAATGATCTGCTGAATGCGGTAGATGTTGGAGGCAAAGGTTGCGATGATGATGCGCTTTCGGTCCGCCTGGCGGAACAGGTTGCCCACGCCCGCCGCCACCTTCTGCTCGGTGGCGGTAAAGCCCGGCCGCTCCGAGTTGGTGGAGTCGCTGAGCAGCAGCAGCACACCCTTGCGGCCGTACTCGGCAATGGTGTCCAGATCGGTCGGCCCGGCAGACAGCGGGGTGTAGTCGATCTTGAAGTCACCGGTGCACAGGATCACACCCGCCGGGCACTCGATGGCAAAGCCCACCGAATCCGGGATGGAGTGGTTCACATGAATGGGCTCCACGGTGAAGCAGCCCAGCTTGAATTTGCGCTTTGGGGTGATCTCCACCAGCTTGGTGCGGCCCAGCAGGTTGTGCTCTTCCAGCTTGTTCTTGATGAGGCCGATGGTCAGCCGGGTGGCGTAGATGGGCACGTTGATCTGCTTGAGCAGGTAGGGCAGCGCGCCGATGTGGTCCTCATGGCCGTGGGTGATGATCACGCCCTTGATCCGGTCCTTGTTCTGCACCAGATAGGTGAAATCGGGGATGACCAGGTCCACGCCGTACATATCGCTGTCCGGGAACACCAGGCCGCAGTCCACCACCAACAGGTCGTTCTGGCATTCATAAACGGTGATGTTCTTGCCCACCTCGCCCAGGCCGCCCAGCGGCATTACCTTCACGGGCACAGCAGGCTCCGTGGGCTGGGCCGCCTTGCGGGGGCGGTTGTAATAGTTGCGGCGGTGCTGGGGCCGGGGCGTACCCGCCGCCGGGCGCGCAGGCTGCTGCCCGGGTGCGGCCGCGCGGCCTGCCCGGGTGCCCTGCTGGCCCGCAGGGCGGTTCTGCCCGGCCGCCTTGGGCCGGTTCTGACGCTGTACTTCTGCCATTCGTTTCCTCCAAACTTTCCGGCATGCCCGCGGCTCAGCAGGCCCTGCCACGGCCGGGCGGGCCCAAACGACCCGATGCGGCAGCACGCGGAAGGCTGCGCGGCCCCTGTGTGCCGATGTTTCGGCAGGCCGCTGTCCTCACATTCTTCCGCCGGTTCCCGGCAAATGTTTTAAAAGGGGTACGGCAGCGCGTTCGGCCTGCCGTTCCCGTCATGTACCAACGAAGCCGCGGCCGCGCCGCAGCTTTTATGAATCGTATACGTCCTTCCGGCCGTTCGCCCTGGGCCGCACCCTGCTCATTTTTCCCGCATTGGGGGCACAGAAAAACAGAGCATCGCCCTGCCCAAACGAAACTACGAAAAAGAAGCCCGCCGTCTCCTGCATGGCGGCCCCGGCGGAGCGGTGGAACATTGCGCGCCGGAAAGCCAACGAGAGACACTGTGAGCATCCGAATGCGCCATTGCGGGTCGCCTTGCCTTACGGGAGCAGCGGCGGCCGCCAACGGCCAAACTGTTTTGGGCGCATAGGGTTCATTTGCTCAATGCAACCCTGGCCCTGGCAGAGAATCACGTACACATCATTCGTTGTGTACATTATACGTCCCTTTTCCGGGGATTGTCAATCAGTTTTGCCCGCATACGTTCCCCCCAAACCCCACGCCCGCACGAAATTGTTCCCCCGCGGCCTGCTTTGCATTGCCAGTGGGGCGAAGGCGCGCTATAATAGAGGAACTTTGCACTCCCGATCAGGCGTTTTGGGGCCATGCGCTCCCCTGCGCCCCGTTTTTCGGCAGGTGCGCGTTCCGCAATTTCAACGAAAGGACCTCCTCTCATGAAACACATCCAGATCTTCACCGACGGCGCATGCAGCGGCAACCCCGGCCCGGGCGGCTGGGGGGCCATTCTGCGCTACAAGGCCCATGAAAAAGAACTGTCCGGCGGAGAAGCTGAAACCACCAACAACCGCATGGAGCTGATGGCGCTCATCGCCGCGCTGGAGCAGCTGAAGGAGCCCTGCGAGATCGACCTGTGCAGCGACAGCCAGTATGTCATCAACGGCCTGCAGAAGGGCTGGGCCAAGGGCTGGCGCGCCCGCGGCTGGAAAAAGGCGGACAAGTCCCCTGCCTTGAACAGCGACCTCTGGGCCCGCCTGCTGGACCTGAGCGAGGCGCACACCATTCACTACAACTGGATCAAGGGCCATGCGGGCCATCCGGAGAATGAGCGGTGTGACCGGCTGGCCGTGGAGCAGAGCAAGCGCTTTGGCGGCCGTCAGGCATAACGCCCCTGCAACCCATGCGCATTTTCCTGATTTCTGTATGGATTTTTCGGCCATACTGTGGTTAAACCCACCAAAACACTTCTTTAGGGGAAATTTCTTGTGGTGAGGGCTTGCAAACTCCACCATTTCGGTGTAGGATATGGAAGGAAGCGGAGAGTGCCACCGCACCGCCGCCTTCGTTTTGAGCAACGCCCCATTCCCGCGCCCAAGCGGGCCGGGGCTTCTCCCCATAATTTTTTACAGGAAGCGAGATGCGTATCGTGGAAAAAATTGTATATCTGGATAACGCCGCCACCACCCCGGTGGCCCCTGAAGTTCTGGAAGTAGTCACCAAGGCCCTGAGCGGCGCCTGCGGCAACCCCTCCAGCCATTACAGCGTTGGCTACGAAGCCAAGGAATTTGTGGACACCGGCCGCGCTCAGGTGGCCAAGGCCATCAACTGCCAGCCCGGCGAGATCTTCTTCACCGGCTGCGGCTCCGAGGCCGACAACTGGGCCATCAAGGGCACGGCCCTGAAACTGGCCAAGAAGGGCAAGAAGCACCTCATCACCTCTCAGTTCGAGCATCATGCCGTGCTGCACAGCATGAAGGCGCTGGAGCGCGAGGGTTTTGAAGTGACCTACCTGCCCATCACCTCCGACGGCTTCGTCCGCCCCGAGGATGTGGAGGCCGCCATCCGGCCCGACACCGCGCTGGTCACCGTGATGATGGCCAACAACGAGATCGGCACCATCCAGCCCATCAAGGAAATCGCCGCCGTGTGCAAAAAGCACGGTGTGTGGTGCCACACCGACGCTGTGCAGGCCGTGGGTGCCATTCCCATCGATGTGCAGGACCTGGGCGTGGATATGCTGAGCATGTCCGGCCACAAGTTCAACGCCCCCAAGGGCATCGGCGCGCTGTACATCCGCCGCGGCATTCTGCCCTACAACCTGATCGACGGCGGCGGGCAGGAAGGCCGCCGCCGCGCCGGCACTGAGAACGTGGCCGGTATCGCCGGCATCGGCAAGGCGCTTGAGATGGCCACCGGCCACCTGGAAGAGAAGATGGCCCATCAGCGCGAGCTGCGGGATTACACCATCAACCGCATCCTGAAGAACATTCCCCTGGCCCGCCTGAACGGCAGCTGGGAGAACCGCCTGCCCGGCAACGTGAACATCAGCTTCCCCGGCCTGGAGGGCGAGACCATCCTGCTGGATCTGGATATGCACGGCATCTGTGCTTCCACCGGTTCTGCCTGCAACAGCGACAGCCTGGACCCCAGCCATGTGCTGCTGTCCATCGGCCTGCCCGAGGAGATCGGCCACGGCAGTATGCGCTTTACCTTCGGCCCGCAGAACACCATGGAAGAGGCTGAGTACCTGTGCCAGACGCTGGAGGAGATCATCCCCCGCCGCCGCGCCATGAGCTGCATGTGGCTTCAGAACGAAAACACCGTGCGTGATTTCAACCTGAAGAAGTAAGACACTTTGGGCAGTGCCCTTTCCCGCCGGGCGGCGGCTCAGCGTTTGCCCCGCCCCGGCTTTTGAACCAACAAAGGAGAGTTTCAACATGGCAAGCATGTATAGTGAAAAAGTTATGGATCATTTCGCCCATCCCCGCAATGTGGGCGAACTGCCTGACGCCAACGGCGTGGGCGAAGTGGGCAACCCCAAGTGCGGCGACATCATGCGTATGTACCTGAAGATCGAGAACGGCATCATCAAGGACGTGAAGTTCCTGACCTTCGGCTGCGGCGCCGCCATTGCCACCTCCAGCATGGCCACCGAGCTGATCAAGGGCAAGAGCATTGAAGAGGCCCTGAAGCTGACCAACAAGGCTGTGGTGGAAGCGCTGGACGGTCTGCCCCCCATCAAGGTGCATTGCAGCGTTCTGGCCGAGCAGGCCGTGAAGGCTGCCCTGAGCGATTACTATCGCCGTCAGGGCATTGATCCCGAGCCCATCGTCGGCAAGCTGGAAGAGGATTGCCACGACTGCAACGGTGCCTGCGGCATCTGAGCCAAATAAAGCATAAAACGCGCGCCATGCGCAGGGAATTTTCCCTGAACGCATGGCGCGCGTTCTTTTTTCACTTTATAAACGCTGTCAACTGCACTTGTGCACAGCCGTGTGGTAAAAAACCGGGGCAAAGGCGCGCTTATTCTCCGCAGGCCGAGGCTGCAGGTTTTCCCGTTGTTTCTTCGTCGGCTCTGCACGCCCGCTCCAGGTTCACCACCAGCTTGCTCAGCGCCAGAAGGGCCAAAAGGTTCGGCAGCACCATCAGGCCGTTGAACAGGTCCGCGGCGTCCCACACCAGCTGCACCTTCAGGCAGGCGCCGACGGCAATAAACATCACTACCAGCAGGGCGTAGGGCTTAACGGCCCGCTCGCCCAGCAGGACCTTCACGTTCATCTGGCCGAACAGATACCACCCCACAATGGTGGAAAAGGCAAAGAACAGCATACACAGGGCAATAAACACATTGCCCGCTTTGCCAAACACCGTGGCAAAGGCGTACTGGCTCAGGGCCGCACCGGTCAGGCCCGAGGCCGCAGCCCCCGTGGAGAGAATGACCAGTGCCGTCAGGGTAAGAATGACAAAGGTGGTGAGGAACACCCCGATCATGGCGGTAATGCCCTGATCCTGCGGTTTTTCCACCTTGGCCAGCGCGTGGGCGTGGGGGGTGGACCCCATGCCCGCCTCATTGGCAAACAGGCCGCGGGCCACACCGAAGCGCATGGCCTTCTGCACCGTAATGCCGGCTGCACCGCCCAGCACTGCGGCCGGGTCAAAGGCTGCCACAAAAATGCTGGCAATCACCCCCGGCAGGCTGCGCCAGTTGCAGGCCAGCACGATCAGGCAGCCGCCGATGTACAGCAGGGCCATCACCGGCACCAGCTTTTCGGTCACCGACACAATGCGCTGCACGCCGCCCAGAAAGATAAACCCGGCCACCAGCGCCACCGCAACGCCCACCACAATTTTCGGCACGCCGAACGCATTGTACATGGCATCGCTGATGGAGTTGGACTGCACCATATTGCCCATAAATCCCAGCGCAAGAATAAGCGCCGCGGAGAAAAAGCCCGCCAGCACCTTGCCAAAGCGGTTTGGGAATGCCGCCCGGATGTAATAGGCCGGGCCGCCCACGGCTTTGCCGTTTTCATCGGTGGTGCGGTACTTCTGGGCCAGAACCGCCTCGGCATAATTGGTGGCCATGCCGAAGAAAGCGCTCACCCACATCCAGAACACCGCACCCGGGCCGCCGGAGACAATGGCCGTGGCCGCGCCCGCAATGGTGCCGGTGCCCACCTGCCCTGCCACCGCCGTGGCCAGCGCCTGAAAGCTGCTCATGCCCTGATGGTCGGCCTTTTCGCCCCGCAGGGTCAGGCCGCCCAGCGTGAATTTCAGCCCCTGGCCCAGCTTGCGCACCTGCACAAACCCAAGCCGAATGGTGAAGTACACGCCGGTGCCCACCAGCGCCACCAACAGAAGAGAATTCCAAAGATACTGGTTGAGAATCTCAACCAAACGCAAAATCGCATCCATTAAATTTTACTGCGCGGCGAGGCGTGTCGGTTCCAAACGAACCGATGGCTCCTCCGGCCCCGCGCTTTTCCTTTTCCCATTGTTTCGCACCGCCCGGGCCTGTCCTCTCGTTTTTCAGGCCGCCGGCCCAGGCAGCGCAATTTTATAATGGTAGCATGATTTGGCCCGAAAGGTCAATGTATCAAAAGCACCATAAATTCGCATTGAAATTATACGCAAAATATAAATCCGTGCAGCAAAAAAGCACATCAAAGCCGAAATTGTCTCTCGGTTTCGATGTGCTGAACGGTTTCAGATTCTAATTGTATTGTTCCGCAGTGCTTTTCACTTGCTTGCGTGCTCGGCCGCCTTTTCCGCCGCTTCCTCGGCCATATGCTTCTTTTCCAGCCGGGTCATCAGATTGCTCAACGCCAGCAGGGCCAAAAGGTTCGGCAGCACCATCAGGCCGTTGAACATATCCGAAGCGTCCCACACCAGCTGCACCTTCAGGCAGGAACCGATGGCCACAAACGCCACCACCAGCAGCGAGTAGACCTTAATGGCCTTTTCACCCAGCAGGCTTTTCACATTGGCCTGGCCGAAGAAATACCAGCCCACAATGGTGGAAAAGGCGAAGAACAGCATGCAGATGGCAATGAAAATCTCGCCCGCCTTGCCGAACACGGAGGCAAAGGCATACTGGCTGAGGGCAGCGCCGGTCAGGCCGGAGGCCGTGGACCCGGTGGACAGGATCACCAGCGCCGTGAGGGTCAGGATGATGAAGGTATCCAGGAACACGCCCACCATGGCCGCAATGCCCTGATCCTGCGGCTGCTTCACCTTGGCCAGCGCATGGGCATGAGGGGTCGAGCCCATACCGGCTTCGTTGGAAAACAGGCCGCGGGCCACGCCGAAGCGCATGGCCTTCTGTACGGTAATGCCAGCCGCGCCGCCCAGCACTGCGCTGGGGTTGAAGGCCGCAGTAAAAATGCTGACGAACACGCCAGGCAGGTTGCGCCAGTTGCACACCAGCACCGCCAGGCTGCCCATGATGTACAGCAGGGCCATCACCGGCACCAGCTTTTCGGTCACGGAGACAATGCGCTGCACACCGCCCAGGAAGATGAACCCGGCCACAAGCGCCACCAGAATGCCCACCACGACTTTAGGCACGCCAAAGGCGGTGAACATGGCGTCGCTGATGGAGTTGGACTGCACCATATTGCCCATAAAGCCCAGGGCCAGAATGATGGCCACCGAGAAGAAGCACGCCAGGAATTTGCCGAAGCCATTGGGGAAGGCTGCCTTGATATAATAGACCGGGCCACCCACGACCTTGCCCTTTTCATCAGTGCTGCGGTACTTCTGGGCCAGAACCGCCTCGGTGTAGTTGGTGGCCATGCCAAAGAACGCGCTCACCCACATCCAGAAGATGGCACCGGGGCCGCCGGAGACAATGGCCGTGGCCGCGCCCGCAATGTTGCCGGTACCCACCTGGGCGGCCACCGCCGTAGCCAGCGCCTGAAAGCTGCTCATGCCCTCGTGGTCTGCCTTTTCTCCGTGCAGCGTCAGGCCGCCGAAGGTATGCTTCAGGCCCGCGCCCAGCTTGCGCACCTGAACAAAGCGCAGGCGAACGGAAAAATACACGCCGGTGCCCACCAGCAGAAACAGCAGTACATAGTTCCACAGGTAGTTGTTCACCACCTCAACCAGGTTTGTCAAAAAGTCCATGAATGTTTCCTCTCTTCCACCAAATTGCCCGGTTGTTTCTTTGCGCCGGGCTGAACGTTGTTTCTCTTGCCGCGCTGTTATGGTATCACGGAACGCGCCGCGCGGTCAATGTTCCTTCAATACCAATAGAATCGTATTTTTTTGTCATTTGAATACAATATTCATCCAATAGAAAAACGCTTCCGCAACTGTCGTCAGTTTTACGAAAGCGTTTTTCAGAAACAATTTGACGTTTTGGGTAGTGAGCTGCCGCGGCATTTTTCCTGTTTCACCGATGTTTTTCAGCGGGCTGAGCTCCCCGCACGGCGCCGGTGCGGCTGTGCAGTTTGTACCGATCAACGGGTCAGGTGAATGCACTCGGCGGACGGATTCAGCCCATTCTCCGCCAGGAAGGCCTCGATCTCCTCATCCCGGCTCAGCAGGATCAGATAGTCGTAATTTTCATACAGCTCCTCCAGCGTGTACCATTCATCCTCGTATTGCCAGAACTTCGCAGTGTTGGTGTTCAGCACATAGCGGGCCACATACCGCAGCGACCAGGTGTCCACGTTCCCGCCGCGGGTGTAGAACAGATAGCGGCTGCCGTCCGTCAGGCCGTATTCCTGCTTCAGGGCCAACACCGGCTGCTGGCTGTTATCCGGGTCCTGATAGGGTGCCCGGCTGACCAGAGCGGCCAGACCATTGTTTCCCGCCAGGCAGAAGGCCGCGCCCAAAGCCAGCACGGCGGCCCCGGCTGCGGCCGGAAGCGCACCGCCCGCCTTGCCCTTGGGCAGGGCCAGCAGCAGCCAGGCCGCCAGCGCCGCCGCCAGAAATTGCAGTGTGGTGGTGTGGTAGCGCTGAATGGAGGCCAGCACCAGCATCTCGTTGGTGTTCATGGAGAACACATAGGTGCCCCACAAACAGCCGATGTACGCAAGCTCCGCCCCCAGGCAGGCCCCGGCCGGCAGCAGCACCGCCCGCAGAGAGCAGCGGGTGTACCACCGCACAAACAGGCACATCAGAATCAGCAGCACCGCAAAGGCCAGCATCCGGCGGGTGTCCCCCTCCGAAAGGCTCAGCAGGTGGCTCCGGAACAGCCCGTTGAACCGGGCCAGCTCCTCGGCGGTTTTGTCGCCCAGAATGGTTTCGTAGCTGCCCAGGCTCACCGCGTGCTTGCTGGAAGCGCCCGCCGGGTACACCAGCGCCACATGCCGCAGCCACAGCCAGTAGGCCGCAAAAGGCACCGCCGTGCAGGCAAGGCCCGCCTTGAGCTTCGCCGCGCGGGGAGCGCTGCCCCTTGCCAGCCAGTACCACAGCACCGCCAGCACACAGGCAATGAAAAACAGGCCGCTGTTTTTTACCAGCGCCAGAAAGCTCAGGCAGGGCAGCGCCGCCAGGGCCGCTTTCTCCGGGGTGTACCGCAGCGCCAGCACCACGGCCAGCGCCCCGGCCCCCAGCGCCGCCAGCAGCGTATCCACCCGCAGGTCGGCCAGCGGAACGTTGCCGCCCGCCAGAACCAGCATGGCACCCGCCGCCGCCAGCCAACCGCCCGGGCATTTTTTGGGGCACAGCCCCCACAGTGCCCAGGCCCCAGCCAGCACCAGCAGCCCCTGGCTGAACATCATCATGCCGTCGGAAAGGCCCACTGTGCCGCACACATAGTCGATCCAGCAGGCCGTGGCGGGCGGATAGCCCACAAACTCCACCGCCGTGTTGGCCGTGTTGGGCAGCTGGGCCTGGGTAATCACGGTTTTGGCCATGATGGCCCAATGGGCAAAGTTGTCATGCCCCGGCACAAGGCCACCCCTGGTAAGCACCAGCAGCCAGGCGCTCAGCACCGGAAAAGCTGCCCCTCGCAGGCTCAGCCAAGGGGTAAGCGCCGCCCTCTGGCGCACAAGCACCCAGCCCAGAGCCGCCAGGCCGCCCAGCGTCAGCGCCCAGCGCACCGGGGTGAGAATGTTCAGCAGCCCGGCCCCGCACATGGCGCAGCCGATGGCCGAAATGGTCACCAGCGGCGTCTGCTCCACAGGCAGCGCAAAGCGCCGGGCCGCCCACAGGCACCACCCCGCCAAGCTCAGGGCAAACAGGCCCAACCGGGCCAGCAAAAGCAAGGTATTCAAGGTTCCCTTCTCCTTAAAACTCCATGGATGCCAGCGGCGTGCCGTCCAGAAGCTTCTGGACAAAGCAGCCGCCCTCGTAGGTCATATAACTGTGGGTGCCGTCCTTCGGGATGGACACGCTGCCCGGATTGAGAATGAGGATGCCGTCCTTCCATTCCAAATGCTTCACGTGCACATGGCCGAAGGCAAAGGCGCTGCCCGCCGGAATCGGCGGCAGATGCTCCGGGTCAAAGTGGTGGCCGTGGGTGGCAAACAGCAGCTTGCCGTTTTCCAGCGCAAGGGTGGTGTACTCCGCCATCACCGGGAACTCCAGCACCATCTGGTCCACCTCCGCCTCGCAGTTGCCCCGCACCGCAACGATCTTCTCCTTGATGCCGTTCAGCATGGGAATGACCTGCTTGGGCGCATAGCCCTCGGGCAGGTCGTTGCGGGGGCCGTGGTAGAGCAGATCTCCCAGCAGAAGCACCCGGTCCGGCGCTTCTGCTTCAATGCGCTTCATCAGCTGGCCGGTGTACAAAGCCGAACCATGCAGATCGGATGCGAGCACCAGCTTCATGACGGGCTCCTTTCTTCTTTGGGCGGGCCTTTGTGCTGCAAAGTCAGCACAAACTCCGCGTTGGGATACAGGGCGATGGGCATGAGATACAGGGTCATATTCAGCCCGGGCGACAGGCAGTGCTCCATCACGGCATACACCGTAAACATGGCCACCGCCAGCGCCAGGGGCAGGTCGCCCTGCTTCAGCAGCCGGTAGGTGAGCAGCACAAAGCCCAGGCAGATGAGCGCCACCATGATCGGCCCACATAGATAGTAGTAGTAGATATAGGAATTGTCCACCCGGTAAAAGCCGTCGGAAATAAACGCCTGCCCGAAGAAGAAGTGCTGGTTGCCATAGAGCTTTTCCATACCGAAGGTGTTGTAGGCCAGTGAAATGCGGCGGCTCAGCACAAAGTCGATGGCGGCCATCAGCTTGTTGTCCTTATCGTACACAAGGCTCAAAGCCCAGGTAAAGGCCGCCACAAGCGGGGCTGCCAAGCACAGCAGGGCCTGCACCGGCTTTGCCGCAAACAACTGCGGCAAACAGCGGGCCAGCACCAGCAGCACGGCAAACCCCAGGCCGATTATCACCGCGCTGCGGCAGTCCGGCACCTGCTGAATGAACACCAGCACCGCCCCGAAGGGCAGCAGATGCCACAGTTTGAAGCGGGGCCGCAGGGCCAGCCACAGAATGGCCATCTGTGCCAGCGCAATGCCCAAAAAATTCACGCTACCGAACTGCAGGTCCGCCCGCAGGCGGCCGGCTTCCCAGCGTTCGGCCCAGCCGGCGGTAAACACCCCCGCCCCGATCAAGGCCAGGTGCACCGCCAGCTTGGCAAAAATGCTGCTGCTCAGCCAGCACAGCGACCAGCGCAGGTCCACATCCTTCAAAAGCAGCATGGCACATAGGCTGTTGGCAATGGGATCGTAGCCGGTGACCATGTGCGAGAACGCAAACCACAGGCACAGCCCCACGCTGACCAGCAGCTGCCGGCCGGAATACCGGCTGGCAAACAGCACCTTCGCCAGCACCAGGCAGCAGGTCAGGGTGGCGCCCACGGTGTCCCACAGTTCCGGAATCTCCGGCAGGGCCAGCAGCTTCTGGGCTGCCAGTTCTCCGGTGCCCCAAAGCCATTCCACCGCGAAATAGGCCGCGACCAGCGCTGCTCCCAGCCGTTGGCGCACCGCTGTGCCGCCGTCGGCCCAAAGCCAGCGCTCGCGGTTCCACAGGCCTTGCGTGCTGCCGCCGGGCAGGGCCGCCGCCCCAAAGCCCAGCACCAGCAGGCCGGGCAGCAGGCGGATGAGCAATTTTACCGTCATTGCGTCTCCTTTCGGGAAGTTCAGGCGTTGGCTTCGGCTTCGCCGTACCGGCGCACGATCTGCCCCATCTCGTCAAAATGCTGTTCCATTTCGGCCACCAGACGGAACTGGGTGCGGCTGCGCACCAGGTTGTGGGTGGGGTAATCGGTTTTAAAATACACGTCGCCCTGCAGGTAATCGGCCAAAAAGCGCATTCCGCACTCCAGCGTCAGCAGCTTTGCGCCCCAGACCATATACTCACGCTCCTTGGCGGTGAGCACGCCGCCGCAGCCCTCCAGATAGCCCTTGGTGTACAGTTCAAACAGGTTCATGTCGAAATGCACCTTTTCCAGATTCGGCTCATCCTCGTCGGCGGTGGAGGCCCCATAGCGGATGGCGTCGCCGTAGTCGTTCAGGGCCGTGCCGGGCATGATGGTGTCCAGATCAATCAGGCACATGCTGTGGCCGTTCCGGTCAAACAGCAGGTTGTTCAGCTTGGTGTCGTTGTGGGTCACCCGCAGGGGCAGGCTGCCGTTGCGGATCTGCTCCATCAGGATGCTGCAATCGGCCTGACGGGCCAGCACAAAGCCGATCTCCTCCCGGCAGGTGCGGGCCCGGTCCTTCACATCCCGCTGCACGGCCTTCTTGAAGTCCGCCAGGCGGCTCTCGGTGTCGTGGAAGCGGGGAATGGTCTCGTACAGGGTGTCCACCGGGTAGCCGTCCAGCTGACGCAGGAAGCGGCCGAAGCCCAGGCCCGCCTCGTACATCAGCTGCGGGTCGTCGGCCGTCTGGTGGCACACCGCGTCGGCAATGTAATTGTAGCAGCGCCAGGGCATTCCCTGATCGTCCTCAAAATAGGGATCGCCGCTTTTGGTTTTGATGTAGCTGAGGGTCTCCCGATCCGGGTTGCCGCCCTGGGCCCGGATGGACCTGCGCAGATACTCGGTAACGCCGAAGATGTTGGCCATCACATGGTCCGGCCGATGGAAGGCCACGATGTTCACCCGTTGAAGCACATAGGTCAGCTCATCGCCTGCCTCCCCTGCCATGTACACCGCATAGGTCTCGTTGATGTGCCCCGCGCCGAAGGGCTTGACGTAGCTGCAGTCGTTGCCGAAGCCGAAGGCGTACAGGGCGTCCTCCAGCTGGCGGCTGTCCACCCCCTCAATGGGCCGCCGGGTGGAAAAGATGACCTCGCCGGCCTCCACCTTGCGCAGAGGGGCAATGTGGCAGTTGGCCTTCACCACGCTGCCCAGGCCCACGTGGGCACCATCTCCCACGTCGCTGTCGTGGTCCACGATGGCGCCGCTGTTGATCAGCACGCCCTTGCCCAGCTTGACATGAGTGTTCAGCACGGCGCGCTGCATCACAAAACAGCCGGCCTCCATCTGCACCGAGGGGCTGACAATCGCGCTGGGGTGGCACAGGCAGGGCACGTCAAACCCCGCCTCCTGCAGCTTTTCCACCCAGGCCAGACGCATCCGGTTGTTGCCGAAGGCCGCCACAGCGTAAGGGAATTTCTCCCGCCAGATCTGGTAATCCACGCATTTGCCGATGACGCGGCTGTCCTTCGCCGCGTCATCCAGAAAGGCGATCTCCTCGTACTTCCCGCTCTGCCGGGCACATTCATAGACCATATGGCCGAAGCCGCCGGCCCCAAGGATCAGAAGGTTGCTCATGGGTCGTTCCTCATTTCTTTTATGGGTCACCGTAGAGGTTCCTGCGGTTGGTTTCTTCGGGTTTGCCGCGTTAAAAGCGGCCTTTCAGCACTCCAGCGGCAGGCTCCTGCGCTGGTCAGCCAGGCGGCGTGCCAGCGAACACCCACGCCAGAGCCGTTCCAGCAGCCACCGGCCCGCCGGGCTGCACCGAAGGGATGCAAAGCCGCAGGCTGCCCGCAGCTGCTCCAAATCCACCACGGCCTCTTTGTTCATGCGGCTGCCGCCGCCCGCCACCAGGGCATTCAGCTGGTTTGCCATCTCAATGGCACGGTATTTGTTCTTTTTGTAAAACAGCCACCGCCACAGAACGCATTGCCGGGCCGACAGCTGCCGCCCCAGATAGTATTCCTGCACAATGTCGGGCAGATAGTCTTTCACACGGGCCGAGCCGTTGTTGGCCCCAATGCGGTAATCGTAAATGTTCTGGGGCAGAATGTAGCACCGGTGGTTGGCAAACAACCGCACCGCCAAAACGTAATCGTCGTTGTAAAGGATGTCTTCACAGCCGGGCTGCCGGTCCCGTCCGAAGCCGCCGCAAGCCACAAAGGCGGAGCGGCGGATGAACGACCCGGTGGTGCGCCCGGCCGCAAAACCGAAGTTCAGCCGCCAGGCCCCCTGATAGCGCAGACGGTCCGCTCGGGGCGGCACCGGGGCCAGCAGCCGGGCAAGGCCTGCCTCGTCCAGCTTCTCGCCCTCAAACTGGTTGGCCAGGTTGAACACCGCATCCATCTGAGGATACGCCCGCACGGCGGCACACATTTTCTGCAGGAAATTTGCGGTGAGCAGGTCATCGTCGTGCAGCGTGCACACCCATTCAGAACGAGCCAGCCAGTAGCACATATTCCAATTGTCCATCAAACCCAGATTGTGCCGGTTGCGGTAGTACACGATTCGAGGGTCGTTCAGCTGACGCACTAACTCCTCGGCTGGGCTGAGTGCGCTTTCGTTCTCCTCCATGCCGTCATCGTCCACAATCAGAATCTGATAGTCCGTCTCGCCCTGCTGATTCAGCGCGCTTTCCAACGCAGGGCGCAGCAGCGCTACCCTTCGGTAGGCGGGAATGGCCACCGTCACCAGCGGCGGGGTGTCCCAGTGATGGCCCCAGCGCAGTTGGGCCTCGTTCTGCCGAACGCGGGCCAGATTGTCCTCTCCGTGCAGGTAATCGCGCTGGCGAATGTAGTCCAGAGTCGTCTGTTCCATCTGCCGCTCCTCATTTCTTGTTGGTTTGTTTGGCCCGCAGCATCCGCTTGTATTTGCCGCCCCAGATCTTAAAGCGGGGCCACAGCCCTCTGCCCCAGCCATACACCGCCGGAATGATGCGGAACCGCTCCTTCAGTGCGTTTAGCTGTACCGCCGTGTGCCCGGCCCGGTATCGCCCGCTGGCCGCCAGATGCCGCAGCGGGGTGCTTGCGCTGAACTTTTCCATGGCAACGGTGTCGTAGCTTTGGCCCACCCATTCCAGCGTTTCGGCGTCGGGGGCCTGGCCCAGAATGTTCTTGCCGCTGCGCAGCCCGTGCAGGGGCCGCACCTCATAGCGTCCCGGGCAGCGGGTCATGGCCCAGGTGCCGTAGGTTTCAAACTCGCTGAAGCCGGAGCCTTTGAGGGCATCCAGCGGCACCGCCGCCAGAATCTTCTCCCAGAAGGCGGTGCCGGGCAGCCGGTCGTTGGCTTCGATCTCGTCCAGCATCCGGCAGGCCAGCTGGGTGTCGAAGATCATATGCTCCGCAATAAAGCTGTCCTCCTGGCATTTTTCCAGACCCAGCAGGGTTTTCATCGTGTCGAAGTAGGGCTTGTTGTACTCCGGCCGCACGTTGAACAGATACTGCCCCTGCTCGTTTTGGAAGGAGATGGGCCGCACCGGCACCGTGTCGGCGTCCCACACAATGTAGGCCTTCTCCGTGCATACCCGGGCGTAGCCCAGCTTCAAAAACTGTTGGAAGTACCACCCGGCCCGCTTGTCCGTATAAATGCGGGCATACATGGCCTTTTTTACGCTGGCCAGGGTCAGGCCCTCCATCAGCTCGTTCTCGTTCACAAACACAATGCGCTCATCCCGGGGCAGCAGCGGCTCCAGATCGGCCCCGCTGAGCACCACCAGCCGCCGGATGGGCAGGTTTTTGAACACAAAGGGCAGGTTCACCTGAGCGGCGGGCCAATCCCGCTTCAGAATGGGCATGACCACATCGTAGGTTTCGGTCCAGGGCTGTTTGTTCATTTTTTCCAAATCCCCTTTTTCACCAGAAAGCGCTCGCCCTTTGCGTACCATTTCCACCAGCCCATGCTCTCCAGCCGGGCGGCCTGACGGGCGTTTTCCTCATACTTGGCGGTCCAGAAATCCCGGCTGCGGCGGCGGCTGCCCTCCGGGCCCTGTTCCACAATGTGGTGCATGAAGGCCCCGAAGGGGTTGCCCTCGATCTCCTGCCGCACCCGCTCGGGATCGGTAAAGGCGGGCTGGCGCAGCATATGCAGCCACCGCTCCCGGTCCTCTTCCACGGCCCGCACCTTTTCCACCATGTCCTGCACGCTTGTGCAGGCGGTGCAGTCGATGAAGGCCTCTGGGTTGTAAATGCGCGCCACCTTCGGGTCGCCCCAGTAAATGGGCACGGTGGCCGCCGCAAAGGCATCCAAGATCTTCTCGGTGCAGTAGCCCATGGTCTGGGCGTTTTCAAAGGCCAGGCTGAATCGGCACTGCTGCTGGAAGGCCAGCTTGTCCGCCACCGGCTTGCCGTCCGGCTGGTTGTTGCGGCTTCGGCCGCCGCTCTCCACCCGCTTGTACCGGCTCAGAGCCTCGAACATCTGCTCCCGCATGGGGTTGGCCCCATAGTTGGATACCACATAATTGCAGAATTTTTCCTTGCTCCGGTACACTTCCTCCGGCAGCGTGTGCTTTGCAAGCGCCAGCTTGCCCAGCTCTTTCCAGCGGGGGAAGGCATACCACTGCAGCGAGAGAAAGCGATCCTCATAGGTCATCCAGTCGCTGCCCACCGCATAGTCATACAAATTAAAATCCGGCCGCTGGTTCTCGCCGGAAACCAGAATGCGGGTGCAGTCATAATGGCGGTACTCCTTGCCGAAGTGGCTGCACAGGATGTAATCCGGGTTGTCGCAGAACTCCACCTCGCCCAGGTCGGCCAGGCCATCCCGCAGCATCTGGGCAAATCCGTCCCTCATATCCTGTTCCCGCAGGAAGTCCACGTACTTCACTTTGATTTTCATGGCTCGTCCTTTCCGGGCTTCACCAGCGCCCGCAGGGGTGTTTTGTTCAGCACAGGGGCCAGCCGCCGCAGAATGCCCTGGAACTCCTCACTTCGGCCGTACACCGCCAGCAGCACCAGATTGGGCACCGCGGCGCTGATCACGCCCTGCGCCAGGAAGGTAAAAACGGTCGTCTCCTTCACCCAGGCACAGCACAGGCTGGTGAGGGCCACGCAGCCCACCGTAAGCAGCAGCTGCCGCAGCATTTTGAAGAGGAACGGCACCGGCGGCAGATGAAAGCCGTCCTGGTACACATAAAAGCCCTTGGGAAAATAGGTGGTGCCCACCTCGGAAAGCAGCGTTGCCAGGTAAATGCCCAGCAGCCCCAGCCGGGGGGCCAGCACAAAGTCCAGCACCAGATTCAGCACACCGCCGAAAATGGCCAGATAGCACCCCTGCCGCAAAAGGCCCATGGAGGTTTTGAAGGTATCCAGCACGTTGGCCGCGGTGCCGAAATAGAAGTGCAGCACCAGGCAGGCCACCAGATCCATGCTCAGAACCCCGGCCTGCAATTCCGGGCGGTCGCCGTAAAACAGGCGCACAAAGGGGGTGAGCAGCTGAAACAGGCACACCGAGGAAACGCAGCTGATCCAGAAATTGGCCAGATGAAGCTGGCCGAACACCTCCAGCTTGCGGCCGAGGGTTTCCTTCGTCACCAGGTTGCCGATGCTGGCCCCGAAGGACACCGTGAGCATGGCAATGACCATGACCACCTGGTTGATGATTTTGGTGTAGGTGGAGGCATAGCCGATGAGAATGGTGCTCAGCAGCGACGAAATTACCAGATTGTCCGTGGCGGAGAGCAGCTTGAAGGAGAGGTTGTTCAGGAACATGGCCCGCACATCCCGGAACATCCGCTGCATGGCCTGCCTGGGAATGGGGTCCGCCGTCTTTTCCCGGATGAACGGGTACAGCTGGTCGGCCTTGCGGGCAATGACCAGGTTTTTGGCCAGCCCAATGACCAGCTCCGTCACCAGCGCCGCCACAAAGTTGCGGGTCAGCAGCACCACGGCGCACTTGCCCAGGCTGGCGGCCACCGTGAAAACCGTGTTCAGGTTGTTGATGAGGTAGCCCTTCTGATCCGCCGAGATGATGCTGGACTTATAGGCAAAGAACCAGTAGCTGCTCACCGAATTGAACAGAAACAGCAGGTAGACCAGATACAGGTTGATGGGGGGTGCATTGTCAAAATTGACCAGCCGGTTCAGCACCGGCACCAGGCACAGCCCCAGAAGCAGGATCACCCAGCCGATAACCCGGTAGCACTTTTTGTAAAAGTGCATATAGCTCTGGATGGCCCGGGTGTCCTTCTCGGCCAGCGGCTTATAAAGATAGACCGTGATGGCCGAGCCGACCCCCAGTTCCGCCAGCGAGAGGAAGGTCAGCACGCTGCTGAACAGACCGTCCACGCTCACATATTCCATGCCCAGATAGTGAATGAACACCCACTGGGAGAAGAACGCAATGAAAATGGCGGACAGCTTTTGAATCACGCCGGTCACAATGGCCAGCACCGAGTTTACTGTGCGTGAATTTTCCAACTTTGCTTACGCCTTTCCTCCTCCCGTTCGGTCAGGCCGTCCAGGATGGAAACAAAATTCTGGTAATACTGCTGCGGGCTGTATACCAAGGCCGCGCGCTCGCCCGCAAGGCCCATGGCCCGGCAGCGGGCGGGGTCATCCATCAGGGTGCGCAGGGCGTTGGCTAGGTCCTCCGGCAGATTCGGGGTGACGGGCACCAGCAGCCCCGCTTCAGCCGGGATGTATTCCGGAATGCCGCCGGAGCGGGTGGCCACCACCGGCCGACCGGAGGCCATGGCCTCCACCGCCACAAGCCCTGCGGCCTCCTGCCCGATGGTGGGCATACAAACCGCATCGGCCAAGGCATAGTAACGCCACAGCTCGGTGTTATGTACAAACCCGGTGAACACCACCCGGCTGCCGCCCTGCTGGGCCAGCGTGTACAGCTCCCGCTCATAGCTTTCTTTGGTGGAAAGGCCGAAGTTCGTGCTGCCCACCGCCACCAGAACCGCCCGCCGGGGCAGCTTCTGCATGGCCAGCAGCAGTTCCTTCACGCCTTTCAGGGGCACCATGCGCCCGCAGTACACAATGGCAAAATCCTCGGGGGCAATGCCCAGCGTTGCGCGCAGGGCCGCCCGCTCGCTCTCGCTCAGGCGCTGGGCAAAGGTGTCCAGCGCCGCGCAGTTCGGCCACACCGAAATTTTCTCGGCCGGGCAGCCGCTCTTTTCTTTCCAGCCCTCGCCCACAAAGCGGCTCACCGCCAGCAGCTGACCGAACTGTGCATCCCGCCAGGGGGTGGGGCGGCCCACCCAGTGCAGATGGTACAGCACCTTTTCCGGCGGCACCTTGGCCTGACGGATCATCTCCAGCTCGCTCTCGGCCAGAACGTAGTCAAACTCCTGCCGGTGGCGCTTCAGCCAGGCAGCCGCCTCCACCCGCTGATAAGGGAAGGGCAGCTCCTTCTGCTCGTCGGTGCAGTTCAGCGCCAGCGTGCGCACCCGCCACCAGACCTTATTCCAGAGCGTATGGGGCTTGAACCACACAAACGCTGCGTGCCGAAAGCCCGCCGCCAGCGCCTGGGCCTTCGGTTCGTCCACCGTCAGCACCGTGAACTCGATCTGCGGGTCTCGCTCGTTCTGCTCCAGCAGGTGCTGGGCCAGAGCTTCCACCGCACCGCCCAGCGTGGCCGGCACCGGCAGCTTGCCCACCAGCACCATGCAGACATGATAACGCGCCATCAGTGTTCCCCCCATAGTTTCCGGTACAGCTGCGTACCGCCGCGCAGCCCCGCCAGCCGCAGGCACAGGCCAAAGCGCTTCGGGGTATAGGCCAGCAGATCCCGATTGGCCGTCTCCTCCCGGGCGATCTCCGCCAGCTTTCCGGCCGCCGCCGCCAGAATCAGCCGCTGCTGCCAGGCCAGAGCGGCACTGCGCAGCAGAAACCCCCGGCGCACCGGGTCGTTTGCAAAGGCAGCGGCCTCCGCCTTCAGGGCCGGAACCACCTGGCCAAAGCCGTCCAGCCGCTTGGCCCAGCGGGCCGGATTCATGCAGGTGCTGTCCCGCCCCTGCTCCGGGGCGTCCCGGTATACATACAGGGCCTGTTCGCACACCGCCGCTGTTTTTGCGCGGGCCAGCACCTTGGGGCACCACTCGCAGTCCTCATGATAGATGCCCTCATGGAACCACAGCCCCTGCTCCATCAGAAACTGCCGCCGCACGGCATAGCGCCACGGGGCCGTCACAAAGGGGTACTCCACAATGCACCGGCGCAGATACCCATCCAGCCCGTCGGCAAACTGGGCGGCCCGGAACGGTGCCCGGATGGTTTCGTCCCGGGTCGAATAGCTGTTGTACAGCACCACATCCCGCCCATCCTTCAACTCATCGGCCAGCGCGGCCAGAAACTCCGGCCGCACCAGGTCGTCGCTGTCCACAAAGGCGAGCCATGCGCCCTCCGCCGCCCGGATGGCCTGGTTGCGCGCGGCGGACTGGCCGCCGTTTTCCCGGTGCAGCGCCCGCACCTGCCGGTAGGCCTTGGCGTATTCCTCGCAGACCGCCCCGCTGCCGTCGGTGGAGCCATCGTCTGCCAGAAGCACTTCATAGGAAAAGCCGGCCGGGCAGGTTTGGTTCAGCAAGCCGTCCAGGCAGGGGCGCAGATAGGCCATTACGTTATACACCGGAATAATAATACTCAGTGTAATTCCCGCATGTTCCATGAATCTGCTCCTTTTTGCGCAAATCTGCGTATGTTTTCGGTCAATCGCTGCGGATGTTCGGGTTTGCAGTTCTCCCTGCTGCGTTTTCCACCGTTTTTTTGATTTTGCGTGGAAAACGCAGGCCCAATTACAAGGCCTTCCGGTATTCCGCCAGCATTCTGGCGGCAATGCGGTCCCACAAAAAGTCCCGCTCCACCGTTTCGTGGGCCGCTTTTCCCACCGTTTCCTGCCGCTGCGGGTCTGCGGCCAATTCGGCAATCACACGGGCATAGGCCTTTGCGTCAAAGCCGCGCTGCACAAAGCCGTTGACCCCGTCCTGCACCAGCAGGTCCGAGCCGCCGTTCAGGCTGGTGAGCACCGGCAGGCCAAAGTACATGGCCTCCAACAGCACCATGCCGAAAATCTCATAGCGGGTGGGCAGCACAAACAGGTTGGCCCGGTCGTACAGTTCATGCACCTGGCTTTGGGGCACCCGCTCGGTGTAGTCGATCCGGTCCCACACGCCAAGCTCTTTGGCGTAGGCAAAGCATTCATCCCGGTAGGCCGCCTCGCCTTTTCCCACCAGCGTCAGGCGCAGGCCGGGCACGGTTTTGGCCGCCTCGGCCAGCACCTCGAACAAAAAGCGGATGTTCCGCCGCTCTTCCAGCACGCCGATGTACAGCAGCTCAAAGTCCTCCCGGGCCGCAGCGGCCGGCCTGGCCGAAGGGTCATAGGCGGCCTTCAGCGTGTCCTTATCCAGGCCGACCCCCACCGGGATCACCCGCTCGAAGCCCTTTTTGCGCAGGAACTCGGCCGCCATGCGGCTTTTGGCAAACGCGGTCACCGCCCGGTTTTTACCGGGGCGATTGAACAGAGGGTCAAACACACAGCACTTCAGGTTGTACCCCCGGGTGAAGTCGCTTCCGTAGGGGCCGTGGTACAAAAACACCGGCCGGCCGGGCTTTTGATGGCGGTACAGCTGCCAGCTGGTCAGCTGGTCATACTCCGACACCTGCAGCACGTCGTACTGCCGGATTAGGTCGCCCAAGCCGGGAAAGATCGCATTTTTGAACAGATCGTACCCCTTGCGCCAGTGGATGGTCACCGGGGTATCGCTGCCCGGGGTCTCCACCACCTGGTCATAGCTGGGGGACGAGGCGTTGTAGTACACAATGTCGCATACGTGCCCTGCCCGGATGAAGGCCCGGGCCAGGCCGATCTCCTGGCTGTTGTAGCTGGCGGGGTTCATCACGCTGGCAAAGGTGCGCACAAGCAGGATTTTCATGGGAGTTCCTCACTTTTTGATGCAGTGCTTCAGGGCCAGATACCGCTCCCGCCCAAGCAGGCGGGCCGCCAGCCCGATGGCCCGAAAACGGGCCTTGCGCCACCAGGGCGACCAGGTGGCCGAAAAATGATGGATGGACCGGGTGTTCTCGGTTTTTACCACCATCTGGGTCTCATGTTCAAAGGGGCAGAAATACTCACTGGGATACAGCACAAAATTGCCCACCTGCTGCATCCGGTTGCCGCCGGTAAAGCCGTGGCGGCGCAGCATCTCGGTGGTGTAGGCCACAATGGTTTTGGTGTTCAGGCTGCCGTCCTCCTGCACAAAGTGCAGCTTTGCATAGTCCTCCAGAAGCTCGCCCAGCAGCTCATCCCCCGGCAGGGCCGAGATGATGGAGCCGGGGTTGATGGTGTCCCGCAGCTCAAATCCCATCAGATAGGGCGTCTCGTCCAGCAGGTCGTCCACCGGGCGCAGCAGCTCCACGTCGGTGCACAGGCACACCCCGCCGAAGTGATACAGAATCCAGAAGCGGGCATAATCCGCCACAAAGGCATATTTCTTCGCCCCGTAGGCCTCCGCCGTGTAGGGGATGCTCTCCACGTCGAAGTTGTCCTCATTCCACTCCTGAATTTCCCACCCGGGCATTTTTTCCCGCCAGGTGGCAATGCACCGCTGAATGAGCGGAGATTTTTCTCCCCGGCCGAACCAGCAGTAGTGGATGACCTTGGGCAGGCCCTTTGCTGTGTATTCCATGGGGCAGGCTCCCTTTCTGTTTGGTTGATGGGCAAAGTCGGCTCAGCGCCGCCGGGCCGCCGCCCGCTCGTACAGCGCCAGTGTATCCCGGGCGTTCTTCTCCCAGGAATAATTCTGCCGGATGTAGTCCGCCTGGGCCTCGCCCGCCGGGGGCGGGGTCTGCAGGGCCCGGTTCAGGGCCTCGGCCAGGGCGGCCGGGTCGCCGTGGGCAAAGCTGGCGCCGAACGCCCCCAAGAGCTGGGTGTTTTCGGGGATGTCGCTCACCAGGCAGGGGGTGCCGTAGCTCATGGCCTCCAGCAGGCTGATGGGCATTCCCTCCAGGTCGCTGGGCAGCACGTACAGGGCCGCGTTTGTAAACAGCTCGCCCTTCTCTGCCCCGCGCACAAAGCCGGTGCGCACGGTGCGCGCATCCTCGTCGGCCTTTTGGCACATTTCTTCATAATAGCCGCCGGAATGGCTGTCGCCCCCGGCGATCACCAGCTTTTTGCCGGTGTTCAGGCTGCGGTAGGCCTCCAGCAGGTAGTGCAGGCCCTTTTCCGGCACAATGCGGGCCAGAAACAGCACATAGCCGTTCGGCTCAAGGCCGTATTTCTCCCGGATGATCTGAGCCGGGCGGCGGGTCGGCTGCGCCACGCCGTTTGGGATGAGGGTGGTCTCGCGGCCGTAGGTCTCGCGGAAGTACCGCTGCACATTCTCGCTGAGCACGATGACCTCATCGGCGTAGCGGGCGATGACCTTCTCCCCCAGTTTCAGGTACCAGGTGCCGAAGCCGCCCCACTTGGCCCGCTGCCAGTCCAGCCCGTGGACGGTTGCCACCGTGCGCCTACCCAGAAAATGCGGCAGCGCCAGCATTACGCTGGGCCCCAGGGCGTGGTAGTGAATCACATCGTACCCACCGAACAGGGCGTGCAGGGTGGCCAGAAACGAGTAGATCACCGCGTCCAGGCTTTTTTTGTTGACGGTGGGCACCGTGACGATCCGCGCCCCGGCGTACTCGCTGCACTTGGGGGCGCCCTTTGCGGCCCGGTTGTACAGGGTGACGGTGTGGCCCATGGCGGTCAGCTGGCCCGCCAGCTCTTCCACCACCACTTCCACGCCGCCCTCCCGGCCGGGCACCCGCTTGTGGCCGATCATGGCGATGTTCATGAACAGGTCTCCTTTTATCGGGTCACTTCTTCTGTGCTTCGGGAATAAAGGCGTTCTCGCTCAGGCTGTATTTGCCGCCCTTGAGGAACTTGTGCTTCACCACCCACCAGCCGGGCACCCAGATGTACTTGTGCATGGCTGGAGACACGCTGCCGATCATCCAGCAGTTGCGGTCGCACTGCTTGGTCTGGGCGCGCACAGTTTTGGCCTGCTCGCTGTTCCACAGGGTATCCCAGTCCGGGCTTTCCTTCAGGTTGCCCATCACGGCCTTTTTTGCCATGCCGTTGCAGGGGATCACGTCGCAGAAGGGGTCGATGAAGAAGGCGTCCTTGGACATATCGCAGGGCAGCAGCCGCTTGTTGCCGTAGATGTAGTTGATGAGGCCATGGTTGAAGTAGGCGCGGAACCACTTTTTGGGGCTTTTGCTCTGAAGCAGCTCGTTGATGAGGGCCTCAAAGTTCTGGGCCACATGGTATTTGTCGTCGATCTTGTTGTCGGTCTTGCGGAAATAGAAGCTGTTGTGCAGAGTGGCCGTGGCAAACTCCATGCCCATCTCGTCGCTGAGCTTGTACAGCGGCACCAGATCCTCGCAGTTCATATCCTGCACGGTCATGCCGAAGCCCACATCCGGGTGGCCCATCTCCACCAGCGTTTTCAGGGTCTCATAGCCCCGGTTCCAACCATCGGGAATGCGGCGGATGGCGTCGTTGGTGGCCTGCATGCCCTCAATGCTGATGCGGATGCCGATCTTGGGGAACTGCTTGCACAGGGCGATGATCCGGTCGGTGAAGTAGCCGTTGGTGGAAATGACGATGCGGTCGGTCTTTTTATACAGCTCTTCCACGATCTCCGGCAGGTCGCGGCGGATAAACGGCTCGCCGCCGGTGATGTTGGTGAAGGCCATTTCCGGCAGCTTCCTGATGGTGTCCATCTGGATCTCTTCCTCCGGGCGGGAGGGGTCGCGCCAGCAGTCGCACATGTTGCACTTGGCGTTGCAGCGGTAGGTCACGATCACCGTGCCGTACAGGGTCCGTCTTGCCATAAACTGATTCATCCTTTCAAAAGGGCACCGGGCAGTGCCCGCCATGCGCCCGTGCGGCGTGTTTTTTCGCAGTCCGCACGTTTCATCGCGCATTTCGTTTATACGATTCGTGTTTTATTGCGTTAAAATACTCTTTGTTTTTATTGTTTTCCGGTCAGCTGCTCGTAAATGGGCAGCAGCCGGGCCAGATAGGCCTCCTCGCTGAAGGTCTCGGCGGCAAACGCGGCCGCGCTGCGGCAAAGGGCCTGATACTCCTCTTCCGTCAAGCCATACAGCCGCCCGATGGCCGCCGCCAGGTCCTCGGCATCGCCGGGGCGGAACAGAAAGCCGGTCCGCCCCTCCTGCACCATTTCGGGAATGCCGCCGATGCGGCTGCCCAGCACCGGCTTGCCGGCCGCCAGGGCTTCCATCACCGAATAGGGGCCGTTCTCATACCACTCGCTGGGCAGCACCACGGCCCGGCAGGCATTCAGCCGCTCGGTCAGCGGCTGGCCGGTCAAAAAGCCCAGGAACTTCACTCGCTCGCCCAGCCCAAGGGCCTTCGCCTGCTGTTCCAGCTCGGCCCGCTGAGGGCCTTCCCCGGCAATTTCCAGGCAGGCATCCGGGCAGGCGGCCAAGGCGTTCAGCAGGGTGGGCAGCCCCTTCTCCGGGGTCAGGCGGCCCAGATAGAGCAGCTTTGCCTGCGCCTCACAGGGCACCGGCGCAAACACCGTGCCGCCGGGCAGGAAGTTCGGAATGTGCCGGATGGGCGCTTTGGTGAAGCCGGCCTTCTGCAGCAGGTCGCGGTAAAAGCCCGAGGGCGTGATGTAGCAGTCGATCTTGTTGTAGCTGCCCCGCATCCGGTACAGCACCGCCTCGGCCGCGGCCAGAATGCTTTTGGCCCGGCTGCCCTTCACGCAGCGCTTTTTCACACAGGGGGCAAAGTTCCCCTTCAGGCAGTCCTCACAAATGCCGTCCGGCGCCAGGCAGGTGTAGTTGGGGCACACGCAGATCAGGTCGTGCTGGGTGAACACCACCGGAACCCCGGCGGCCTTCGCCGCGTCCACCACCGAGAGGGTGATCTGCCGATGCACCAGATTCAGGTGGACCACATCCGGCTTTTCCGCGGCCAGCAGGGCGGCAAACTTCTGCTTTGCCTCGTGGGAATACAGCAGCTTCAGGCCGCTTTTCAGCTGAGCCATCGCCCCCTGTGGACCATTATACTCCACATTTGTTACAAAATATTGCGCCTGCTCACAGGGCAGATTTTTTTTGCTTTCCATTGCAAAAAAGATCACCTGATGCCCGGCCCGGCGCAGTGCCTCCGCCAGCGCAAAATAGTATGTTTCCGACCCACCCTTGCGGTAGTGGAATTTATTCACCAGCAGGATCTTCATACAAGCCGTCCTTCCGGGATGGTTTCCCTTGTTGTCTATGCCTTCACCGCTTCCGGCTCCGACTGTGCGGGGCGGCCCCGGTTTCCGGCTGCTGCCCACACCAATACAGAGTATAGTATACACCAAATCGACGCTCTACGCAATGAAAAGCATCCCCCGGCCGCGCTCCGCCGGGCACCGGGCCGCCCGCGCAGGGCTGTTTTCGTTCCCGGCCAGCGGGGCTTCTGCGGGGTTGCTTCTTTTTGTAGGATAAGGCCGAAAGGGCCGCCCTTTGCATCCTTTTTGGGAATATTTGATCTTTTTATTACGATTTGTATTTTCGCTCTGTGTTTTTACGGTGTGAATCCAACGTGCCGAGACGTGCCGAACCGTCATGCCCTGGCGAAGTCCCGGGGCTCTTTTTGCGAAAACGCTCAAAAATAAACGGACAGGCCGCTTTTGCATTGCGTGCTTGTCCGTTCGCGTTGTTTTTTCGATTGTTTTCTGCGGTGCGTCTCACCCAGGCGGGCACCGCGTGTTCCGGTGCTTCCGGCAGCCGGGCCATATTCGCTCAATAGGCGCCGTCCCCCCGCAGCACCACGCCCACGGTGCGGGCAATGATGCGCAGGTCGGTCCAAAGGCCCTGCTCCTCAATGTATTTCAGGTCCAGCCGCATCCACTCATCAAAACTCAGGTTGCTTCGGCCGCTCACCTGCCAATAGCAGGTCAGGCCGGGACGAACGGCCAGCCGGCCCCAATCCCAGTCACTGTACTGGGCCACCTCTTTGGGCAGCGGCGGGCGGGGGCCGACAATGCTCATGTCACCCTTCAGAATGTTTACCAGCTGGGGCAGCTCGTCAATGCTGGTTTTGCGCAGCCAGCGGCCCGCCGGGGTAATGCGAGGGTCGTTGGTCATCTTGAACACCGGCCCGTCCACCTCGTTCTGGTCCTGCAATTCGACCAGCCGCTCCTCCGCGTCCTGATACATACTGCGGAACTTGTACATATAGAATTCTTTGCCGTTCTTGCCGGTGCGCTTCTGCTTAAAGATCACCGGGCCGGGGCTGGTGACCTTCACCGCAATGGCGGCCCCCAGCATCAGCGGCGAGGTGAGCACCAGCCCTACCCCGCTTCCCACCAGATCCATCAGCCGCTTGGTGGCCGCCCACAGGGGGCCTTTGTCCGGTGCGCGGCGCACATTGATCATCTTCAGGTCCGCCACCGTTTCCACATGGGGGCTGGCCGGAATGAAATCGTTGTAGGAGGGAATGATGGAAATTTTCGCGCTGTATCGGCCGCTGGCGGCCACCAGGTCGCCGATGCAGTCCGCCTGCCGGGCCGGCAGCGCCACCACCACTTCCTCGATTTTTTCCTTCTGCAGCACCTGGCGGAACTGGGCCACCGGGCCGCGCCAGGCGCCCATGTCCGCCACCTGCTCGTCCGACACATAACCCCGGTAGTTGTAGCCGGTGTAAGGCCGGGCTTTCAGTTCTTCATAATAGCGATGGGCCAGCGGGCCGCTGCCCACCAGCAGCACCGCCCGGGTGTTGTGGCCTTGGGTGCGCACAACCCGCAGCAGGGCGCGCAGCACCGCGCGCTTGCCTACCAGACCAACCACGGAGAACAGCAGCAGAAAAGCAACCTGCCAGCGGGCAAAGTCACCCATTTTCAAGAAATACAGCACAAAGCCCAGGGCCACCACGCCGAAGCCGTTGGCCATGGTCAGGCTCACCGTCTCCTTCCAGAAACTTCGGAAGCGGTAGCTGCCGTACATATTCAGGAAAACCAGCACCCCCACCATCAGGGTACTGTACACCAGCGCCATGGGGATGTAATGGTCTTCCAGCAGCAGCGCCGGGTTGGTAATGCCGAACATCAGGCCCTGCCGGATGTACACCGAGAGCAGATAGCTCACCACCAGCACACACCAATCCAGGGCGGCATTGATGAAATTGAACAATTTCTGGTGTCCGGTCGTCTGCATGTTCTTGCTCCTTTATGGGCGGCGCTTTTGTGCGGTTCCAAAAGCGGCCCTGTGTTTTCTGCACGGACGTCCCTGCCAACCCGTTTCCAGGGGCTTTGGGGCGGCGCGGTTTATTCCACGGTGGTGATGTCCTTCTCCAGATCCACCAACCAGCAGCACACCGCCGGGTCGGCCGAGAGCTGGGCCTGTTTGGTCATGGCCTCGCCCTCGTCCTCAAACCAAAGCAGGAAGAAAAAGCCCTCGTCCGGCTTGCCGTAATACAGCCAGGTGCCGTCGGCATGCATTCCATCTTCCAGATGATCCAGGTCCAGTTCGTCCTGAAGGGCCGTGCCCTCCTCGCAGTACACAGTTTCCGGCTCCACCTGCATGGAGGCAATGGCCCGCAGCGAGCAGTCCAGATATTCCCGCCGGGTCAGGCCCTCACTGTCCGCCCGGCCGTAGCCGGAAAGAAATGCGCTGACCAGCAGGTCCCGCAGCTCGATCATCTTCATTTCGCTCATAGGTTCTCCCCCGCCGCACACAGCCCGCTCGGTTCGCGGCGATGTGCGTTTCTATCCTGCAAAGTTGCTGTTTTTTATGATTTGTATCGAAAACATTGTACCACGTTCCGCCGCTTCTGTACAGCGGCAGACCGCGATGCCCCGCCGCTAAAATAGGCTCCTGCAAAACGAAAAAACGCCCCCGCCTTTGCAGACGGGGGCGCAAAGCCTGTCCGAGGACAAGCCTAAAAAATCAGAGGAACACGGGTTGCTCCGCAGAGCAGATCAGCAATTCGCTTATTCAGCAGCCTTGGCAGCCTTGATGGAAGCGATCAGCTGAGGCACGACCTTGAACAGGTCGCCGCAGATGCCGTAATCGGCAACACCGAAGATGGGAGCCATGTCGTTCTTGTTCACGGCAATGATCATCTCGGAGTCCTGCATACCGGCAACATGCTGAATGGCGCCGGAGATACCCAGAGCCACGTAGATCTTGGGATGCACGGTCTTACCGGTCTGGCCGACCTGATGGTCAGAGCTGATCCAGCCGGAGTCAACCACAGCACGGGAAGCGCCCACGACGCCGCCCAGCTCAGCAGCCAGCTCCTCGGCCAGCTTGATGCCAGCCTGAGGATCCTTGCTGATACCACGGCCCACAGACACGACCACGTCGGCGCCGATCAGGTCGACCATCTTCTTGGCAGCCTTCTCGATGCTCAGAACCTTGGTCTTGCAGTCAGCCTCGGTCAGCTCGAAGGCGGGCTTCACGATCTGGCAGGCCTCAGCCTTGGCAGCGTCAAACGCGCTCTTCTTCATAACGCCGGGACGGACGGTGGACATCTGAGGACGGAAACGGGGGCAGATGATGGTAGCCATCAGATGGCCGCCGAAAGCGGGACGGGTCATCTTCAGGTTACGATCTTCCATGTTGAACTTCTGGCTGTCCACATCGATGGTGGAGGAGGTGCGCAGGAAGTCCATGTACTTGGCAGTGTCGATGTCCAGGTGAGTGGCATCGGCGGTCAGGCCGGTGTGCAGACGAGCAGCGCAGCGGGGGCCCAGGTCACGGCCGATGTTGGTCGCGCCGATCAGGAACACCTCGGGCTTGTACTCGTGGATCACATCGCAGATGACCTTGGTGTAGGCATCGGTGGTGTAGTCCTTCAGCAGGGGGCTGTCGCAAACCAGAACCTTATCGGCGCCGTAGCCGCCCAGTTCCTTCGCAATGCCCTCAACGTTCTCGCCCAGCAGCAGGCCGGACAGCTCGCAGCCCAGCTCGTCGGCCAGCTTGCGGGCCTCGCTGATCAGCTCAAAGTCGGTGGGCATCAGCTTGCCCTCGCGCTGCTCGCAGAAAACCCAAACGCCCTTAAAGGCGGCGGTATCAGTGCAATCGTATGCCATAGTTGGTGAATCTCCTTTCATCAAATCAGGTGCTTAGCAGCCAGGATACCGGCCATCTGAGCAGCGACGTCATCACCCTCCAGCATGGTGCCGGCGCCCTTCTGGGGCGGGGTGAAGGACTTGAACACGTTCGTCGGGGAGCCCTTCAGGCCGATGGTATCGACCTCGATCAGGGGATCGTCCTTCAGAGCGTTGTAGTCGAACACGTCCATGGGCTTGGAGTAGCACTCGAAGATGCCGCCAACGGACATATAACGGGGCTCGTTCAGCTCCTTAACGCAGGTCAGCAGGCAGGGGGTCTCGGCCTGAATCATCATGAAGCCGTCCTCCAGCATGCGCTTGGCGGTCACAACGCCGTCCTCCACCTTCACGTCAGCCACATAGGTGATCTGAGGCAGGTGCAGCTTCTCAGCGATCTGAGGACCAACCTGAGCGGTATCGCCATCGATGGCCTGACGGCCGCAGAATACAACATCGCCCTTTTCCACGCCGATCTTGTTGATGGCAGCGGCCAGGATCTGAGAGGTAGCGAAGGTATCGCTGCCGCCGAACTCACGGCCGGAAACCAGCACGGCACGGTCAGCGCCGCGGGCAATCAGCTCACGCAGCATGCCCTCTGCCGGCGGGGGACCCATGGTGACCACGACGACTTCGCAGCCGGTCTGATCCTTCAGACGCAGAGCAGCCTCAACAGCAGCCAGGTCATCGGGGTTGGTGATGGTGGCCATGGACGCACGGTCCAGGGTGCCGTTCTCGTTCACCGCAACCTTACCGGAGGTATCGGGAACCTGTTTCACACAAACAATTGCTTTCATCTCGTTTTGCCTCCTTACTTCAGCAGATCGCCGGAAATAACCATCATCTGCACTTCGCTGGTGCCCTCGTAGATCTCAGTGATCTTGGCATCGCGCATCATGCGCTCGATGGGGTAGTCACGGGTGTAGCCGTAACCGCCGAACAGCTGCAGGCAGCGACGGGTTACATCGCTGGCGGTGCGGGCGGCGATCAGCTTCGCCTCAGCGGCCTCCACGGTGTAGTGCTCCTTGGAGCCCTCCATGGCAGCCTGCTTCTTCATGGCAGCACGGTAAACCAGCAGACGGGCAGCCTCCACACGGGCCTTCATCTCAGCCAGCTCGAACTGAGTGTTCTGGAACTGAGCGATGCTGCGGCCGAACTGCTTGCGCTCCTTGACGTAGGCAACGGTCTCGTCCAGAGCACCCTGAGCAATGCCCAGAGCCTGAGAAGCGATGCCGATACGGCCGCCGTCCAGAGTCTTCATAGCAACCTGGAAGCCCTTGCCCTTGACGCCCAGCAGACGATCCTTGGGGATCTTGCAGTCTTCCATGATTAGCTCGCAGGTAGAAGAACCACGGATGCCCATCTTCTTCTCATGCTTACCGACGGAGAAGCCCTCATCGGTGCGCTCCACGATGAACGCGCTGATCTCCTTAACCTTGCGGCCCTTCTTGTTCACAACGGTACCGGTCACGGCAATGATGATGAACACATTGGCGTAGCCAGCGTTGGTGATGAAGATCTTGGAGCCGTTCAGCAGCCAGTAGTCGCCCATATCCACGGCGGTGGTCTGCTGGCCCTGCGCGTCGGTGCCGGCGCCGGGCTCGGTCAGGCCGAAGGCGCCAACCCACTCGCCGCTGCACAGCTTGGGCAGGTACTTCATCTTCTGCTCCTCGGTGCCATTCTCAAAGATGGGAGCGGCGCACAGGGAGGTGTGAGCGGAAACGATAACACCGGTGGTGCCGCAGACCTTGCTCAGCTCTTCAACGGCCATCGCGTAAGACAGCACGTCAGCGCCGGCTCCGCCGTACTTCTTGGGGAAGTAGATGCCCATCATGCCCAGCTTGGCCATCTTGGCCACGGTCTCCTCGGGATAGCGCTCCTGCTCATCCACTTCGGCGGCCAGAGGCTTGACTTCGTTCTGAGCGAACTCACGGTACATCTTCTGAACCATCAGCTGCTCTTTGCTCAAGGTAAAATCCATGGTAAGTCCTCCAGTTTCTTTAATATATGTAACCCATACCAGGGGCGGGCATCCGCTACCCGCCCCTGATGGGGAACATGTTTACTTGCTGTAGTTGTAGAAACCGATGCCGGTCTTGCGGCCCAGCTTGCCGCCACGAACCATCTTCTTCAGCAGAGGATGGGGGCGATACTTGGGATCGCCGGTCTCGTCATACAGCACATTCATGATGGCCAGCACGATGTCCAGGCCCACCAGGTCGCCCAGCTCCAGGGGACCCATGGGATGGTTGGCGCCCAGCTTCATGGCGGTGTCGATGCCCTCAACCGAGGCAACGCCATCGGCGTAGATGCCGATGCCTTCGTTGATCATGGGGATCAGGATGCGGTTGACCACGAAGCCGGCGGCCTCGTTCACCTGCACGGGGGTCTTGCCGATCTCAACGCTGATGGCCTTGATCTTCTCAACCACCTCATCGGGGGTGTTCAGGCCGGCGATAACCTCAACCAGCTTCATAACAGGAGCGGGGTTGAAGAAGTGCATGCCAACCACAGGGCGGTTGATGCCCTTGCCGATCTCGGTGATGGACAGGCTGGAGGTGTTGGTGGCAAAAATCACGTCGGGGTTCTTGCAGATGGTCTCCAGCTCCTTGAAGGTCTGCTGCTTCACAGCCATGACTTCCAGAGCAGCCTCAACAACCAGATCGCAATCGGTGCAGATGTCCTTCACGCCGGTGTGGATCTTGTTCAGGATGGCGTCGGCAGCAGCCTGATCCATCTTGCCCTTAGCGATGCGCTTCTCAAAACCAGCAGCGATCTTCTTCTTGCCGTTGGCGGCAAACTCCTCGTTGATGTCGCACAGATAAACTTCGTAGCCCTCAGCCTGAGCAAAGGCCTGGGCAATGCCGGAACCCATGGTGCCGGCGCCAATGATACCAACCTTCATGGTAGGATCCTCCATAATTCAGCGCAATGCGCTTGTTTGATGTTTAACGTTATTTTTTTGACATTCCGGAGTAAAGAACGGCGACCGGCTGTTGTGCCAGCCGCCGTTCTTCCGAAATTGATCAGTTGTTGGTGAAAACCGCCTTGGGCTTCGGCTTTTCCTTGGAGAGGAAGCAGCCCATGCCCTCCTTCTGGTCGTGGGTCTCGAAGCAAGCGCCGAAGAGCTTTTCCTCAATCACCACAGCCTCATCCATACCAACTTCCAGGCCCTCGTTGATGGCCTTCTTGCAGTTGCGCACGGCGATGGGAGCGTTGCGGGCGATCTTGCCCGCCAGCTTCATGGCGTTCTCCATCAGTTCCGCCTGCGGATACACCGCATTCACCAGGCCAATGCGCAGGGCCTCGTCCGCCTTGATGTTCGCGGCGGTGTAGACCAGCTGCTTGGCCATTCCGGGGCCAACCAGGCGCGCCAGGCGCTGCGTGCCGCCGAAACCGGGGGTGATGCCCAGGCCAACCTCGGGCTGGCCGAACATGGCGTTGTCAGAGCAGATGCGGAAGTCGCAGCACATGGCCAGCTCGTTGCCGCCGCCCAGAGCAAAACCGTTCACCGCAGCGATCACCGGGAGGGGGAAGGTTTCGATCATGCGGAATACGTCGTTGCCCATTTTGCCGAAGGCTTCGCCCTCCGCCTTGGTCATCACGCTCATGCTGCCGATGTCAGCACCGGCCACGAAGCTCTTTTCGCCCGCACCGGTCACCACCACACAGCGGATGGCGTTCTGATCAATGCCCTCAAACACGGCCTTCAGATCGGCCAGCACCTGGGGATTCAGAGCGTTCAGGGCTTCGGGGCGGTTGATGGTAACCAGACCCACAGCGCCCTGCGCTTCATAGTTTACAAAACCCAACTTCGTACACTCCTTTACAGTCGTGTTGATTGGATTGGCGAAAGGCCAAACTCAGTCACGCTCCACGATGGTAGCGCAGCCCATGCCGCCGCCGATGCACAGGGTAGCCAGGCCCTTGTGAGCGCCGCGATGCTTCATGGCGTACAGCAGGGTGACCAGGATACGAGCGCCGGAAGCACCCACGGGGTGACCGATGGCGATGGCGCCGCCGTTCACGTTCAGCTTGCTCTGGTCAAAGCCCAGAGCCTCGCCCACGGCGATGGACTGAGCAGCGAAAGCCTCATTGGCCTCGATCAGGTCCATGTCGTTCACGGTCAGGCCAGCCTTGGCCATGGCCTTCTTGGTGGCGGCGATGGGGCCCAGGCCCATGACCTCGGGCTCAACACCGGCCAGAGCGCCGGAAACCCAGGTAGCCAGAGGCTCGATGCCCAGCTCCTTGGCCTTCTCCTCGCTCATCACAACGATGGCAGCAGCGCCGTCGTTGATGGCGGAAGAGTTGCCGGCGGTCACGATGCCGTCGGGCTTGAAGGCGGGCTTCAGCTTCGCCAGGGTCTCCATGCTGCTGGCGCGGGGGCCTTCGTCGGTATCAAACACGGTGTCGCCCTTCTTGCCCTTGATGACAACGGGAACGATCTCTTCCTTGAAGGCGCCGTCGGCGATGGCCTTCACGGCCTTCTCCTGGCTGTGGCAAGCGAAGGCATCCAGCTGCTCACGGTTGATGGGGCTGTAGCCGTACTTCTTCTGGTAAGTCTCGTTGGTGCAGATGTTCTCAGCGGTCATGCCCATGTGCTTGTTGAAGCCGGTAGCATCCCACAGAGCATCGTTGACCATGGTATCGATCAGCTCGCTCTTGCCCATGGGAGCGCCCATGCGGTAGCCGTAGCGGCCCTTCATCATAGCGAAGGGAGCCATGTTCATGTTTTCCATACCGCCAGCAACCACGATGTCGGCATCGCCGGCCTCGATCATCTGAGCGGCCATGTTCACGCAGTTCAGGCCGGAACCGCAAACAACGTTCACGGTCACAGCGGGGGTCTCGATGGGCAGGCCAGCCTTCAGAGCGGCCTGACGGGCAACGTTCTGGCCCAGACCGGCCTGGATAACGCAGCCCATGTACACATGGTCAACCTGCTCGGGCTTCACGCCGGCGCGGTTCAGAGCTTCCTTGATCACGATGGAGCCCAGCTCAGCAGCGGGCACATTTGCCAGAGTACCGCCGAACTTGCCAACAGCAGTACGGCAGGCGCTGGCCAAAACAATCTTTTTCATTGGGGTAACCTCCTTAAGTTCCTGATACATATTTTGCACACACTCTATACAAACCGGGTGTAGGGCCCGGTGTGTATCAAATTAAATAAGAAGCAGCCGGTTTTCAGCCTCTGCTCACCGCGCGGCACCGCCGTGCTTTTCGCGGAACTTCTCTTCCATGCGGCGGGCCACATTGGGGGTCACAAACGAAGAGACATCCGAACCATAACAGGCAACTTCCTTCGCTATGGTACTGCTTAAATACGCATATTGCAAGCTTGTTGTGAAAAACATTGTGTCGATGTTCGGCTCCACAATGTGGTTGGTCTGGGCGATCTGCATCTCGTATTCGAAATCTGTCACCGCGCGCAGGCCGCGCACCATCACGTCTGCCTTCATCTTGCGGGCAAACTCCACCGTCAGCCCGTCAAATGTTTCCACCTGAACATTGGGCCACTGGGCCGTGCATTCCCGCAACATCTCCACCCGCTCTTCCACGGTAAACAGCGGCGTTTTTGCGCTGTTGGCCAATACGCCGATGATTACCTCATCCATCACCCGGGCGGCCCGCCCGATGATGTCCAAATGGCCCCGCGTCACAGGATCGAAACTGCCGGGGTAAATTGCTCGTGCCATAACACTGATCCGTCCTTTAGGAATAACAAAGAGGCGCAGCGCTGCACACTTCACCTAAGACTACTATAACATAGCAGCCCGTCTTTGTCAAAGATTTATCAATGATTCCACAGAGAAACCGAAAAATTGGCGCAATGCACACAAAAACCGTTGTTCCTTCGGCATTGCCGCTTCATCGTTTCCGCGAACCAAACCGGCCTGCCGCCCCGCATCCGCCCTTTTCGGCGCATCATGAGGGGGCCTGCCGCCTATTTCTCAACACTCGTCTTGCCCGCCTTGGGCTGCCCCTATGGCCGCCCGGCGGAATCGGGCCGCGCCCTTTTCCGTTTCCCTTTATAATAGGAAGTGCAGGAAAAGAAAGCCCCCGGCAACAGAAAGCCGTGGATTTCAACCCGGTTTTCTTGACCCCTTGTGCGAATGATGTTACAATGGGGCCAGAGCCTGTATATTCGATATTATAAAGCAAAGCGTCGTAAATGACAATAAAACCATCAAAAAAAATCTCAAAGAAAATGAAAGGATTTGTGAACAATGGATCTGAAAGAAATTTATGCTTCGAAATTGGTCAGCGCCGAACAGGCCGCTGCCGTGGTGAAGTCCGGTGACTGGGTGGACTATGGCTGGACCACCGGCACCCCCGTGGCCGTGGATAAGGCCCTGGCCGCCCGCCTGCCTCAGCTGGAGAACGTGAATTTCCGCGGCGGCATTCTGATGTGGGTGCCCGAGATCTTCAAGATTGAGGACCCCGCGGCCCACATGACCTGGAACAGCTGGCACATGAGCGGCATTGAGCGCAAGGCCGTGGCCCAGGGCTTCAGCTTCTATTCCCCCATCCGTTACAGCGAGCTGCCCCGCTATTACCGCGAGTCCGCCAACAAGCCCGACGTGGCCATCTTCCAGGTTGCCCCCATGGACGAGCACGGCTACTTCAACTTCGGCCCCAACGCCAGCCACATGGCCGCCCTGTGTGAGACTTCCAAGTGCGTCATCGTTGAGGTGAACGAGAATATGCCCCGCTGCCTGGGCGGCATGGAGGAGAGCGTCCACGTATCCCAGGTGGATATGATCGTGGAGGGTGACAACCCCACCATTGCCGAGATGGGCGGCGCTGCCGCTGCCACTGAGGTAGACCAGGCGGTTGCCAAGCTGATCGTGGAGCAGATCCCCAACGGCGCCTGCCTGCAGCTGGGCATCGGCGGTATGCCCAACGCCGTGGGCAGCCTGATTGCCCAGAGCGACCTGAAGGACCTGGGCGTTCACACCGAGATGTACGTGGATGCCTTTGTGGACATTGCCAACGCCGGCAAGATCACCGGTGCCAACAAGGCCATCGACAAGGGCCGTCAGGTGTACGCCTTTGGTGCGGGCACCAAGAAGCTGTATGACTACCTGAACAATAACCCCGCCTGCATGAGCGCCCCCGTGGATTACACCAACGACGTGCGCACCATCAGCCAGCTGGACAACTTCATGTCCATCAACAACGCGGTGGACCTGGACCTGTTCGGTCAGGTAAACGCCGAGAGCGCCGGTGTGAAGAACATCAGCGGTGCAGGCGGCCAGCTGGACTTCGTACTGGGTGCCTACCTGTCCAAGGGCGGCAAGAGCTTCATCTGCTGCTCTTCCACCTTCATGGACAAAAAGACCGGCCAGCTGCAGAGCCGCATTCGCCCCACCCTGGCCAACGGCTCCATCGTGACCGATACCCGCGCCAACATTCACTATCTGGTAACCGAGTACGGCCTGGTCAACCTGAAGGGCCTGTCCACCTGGCAGAAGGCGGAGGCCATCATCTCCGTGGCACACCCCGACTTCCGTGACCAGCTGATCGCCGACGCCGAAAAGATGCACATCTGGCGCCGCAGCAACAAGCGCTGAGTTTGAATCGGAACCCATTCTGCGTTAAGAGTTTGTCTTGATTCTGGTTTACCAATTGCAATAAAACGCCCCGGCTGCATGGCCGTTTCCTTTCATTGAGGAACTCGCAATGCCGCCGGGGCATTTCGTTGTTTCAGGCGCGCTTATCCCGTCGGGCGGATCGGATCATTTGTGCGGTTTATGAAGCCGTGGGCACCGTGCGAGCTTGGCAGCAGCCGATTGAGTTTGGTGCCGGGAATTCAGGAGGTGGGTTCAGCTGCTGGCAGCCCCCCTTTCGAGGGCGCTGTTCCGGCTGCTGTTCCGCCGCGTGAACAGAACCGAAGAAGCCGCGGTTGAAAAAGAGCTGCGGAACGAGGGCATTGCGGAGTAAATGCCACGTGTATAAAATCCAATGATGCCCAGGGGCCAAATAATGACCCTTGGGCATCATTGTTTTATTATATCATGTTTTCTGCAAATTCAGATTTTCCACAGACCTTTGGCCTTTTCAAATAACCAGTCAGCTCTTGAGTCTATCTTACTCTCTGTCCATTCATTTTCTAACAGTGCATCATATACTGTGCTCAATCCGGCAGCACAAAGATTGAGGCCTGGTTTGTTCGCCCCTTTGCCGATTTTCTTTGTTTGCCAATTACTGTCACGTATAGAGGCATTTAGGGATTGCGGAATGATAGCAAGATTTCCCAACGTAAGCAACTTTGAATCTCGTTGCCTTGCAAGATCCTCCGAAGAACAGGCTGGCCAATTATTTCTCCATTTTTTCGGCATAAGATGCTCCAAACTGTATCTGTCAAAGCCAAGAAGTATCGTTGCACTATTAGCCGGCCGAATATTGCTTTCAATAAGATAGATAATGCCTCTCGTCTGGAGGTTAATTAGCTTGGACTTTTTAAATCCATCTCGTAGTTCGTCATCAGTTGGGATGTATGTTGTCGAATCATTACTACTTTGGAGTTTCGCCACCAGGGAATCCGAATCCAGAACTTCGTTGTGAATAAGTGCGGTAAATAAATTGTTGTAGTTGTTTGTGGTTGTGTGAACAACCATTCTTCGCATGATGTAACTTTCCAGAATGCCGTACATAGCCTTCTGCTCATCCTCATCATATACATTTTTTGCAATATATAGGACATAAGGAATAAGCGTTGATGTTTTCAATCCAAAGATTATAACATTCAAACGTTCTATTCCAAATGTACCCGGAATGCTCATTCCACAGATATCTGGTCTGAATGTATCCATAAAGCAGAAGGCATAGTCCTTCATCTGATTGAGAACAACATTTTTATTTCCATCGCAATAGTTATCTATAAAATATTGATAAGATTGAGCCAAACTATCAACTCTGGCGTACATGATCTTATCATCATTGCTGATGTTGTATTGCTTATCCTGAATGAACAGTTGAAAGTAAGAATCAAAGAAAATATCAATCATCGCCCGCTTCATGCGGCCTGTTTCAATTTCTGTATTCCAGTAAGACTTGGTGTCATCGTCTTTTTCAAAGACAGCTTCCCACTTTGCTTCATATTCACTGACTGTGTCTCTGCTGAAAAAATAGTTTTTCAGCAATTCTGAGGTGGTCAGATTTACCCCCAAAGAGTTAATGGTATTAAAAATCTGTTGCTCGTCTTCATCGGCATCCAAATCAATGCGTACAAATTGGGCATTCATAATGATGGTCATAATGTCCAGCTTGGTTTCATCAATATGTTCAACAAAGTAATTGTATGCGTCGATGATTCTGGATTGAGGTGCAGGATTATCAATTTGAACTGCTGAAGTGGATGCCATAACCGTCTCAAAAGCATCGATATCATTCTTTCCATGGCGCAACGCAATTGACTGCCCCATTATCCTGAACTGACAATCAAACAACACAGATTGCCCCAGCTTCAAGCACAGGACTTTCATAAAAATCAAGAAAGTTGTTAATCTTTGCTGACCATCAACAACCGTTCGGCAATCCGCAAAATTTTCTCCCTGCTTTGGTTTGCGGCCCGCTTTTAAAATAATAGAACCGAAAAAATGAGGCTTGCTCGTCTTTACAACATATTCCATATCCTCGAGTAAACGGGCCCATAAGTCCTCTTTCCAAACATAAGAGCGCTGAAAGAAAGGCACCTCAATGAGGGTGGAATTATTGAAAATATTTGTGATTATTGCTTTATGTGCATCCATATTAAAACTCCTTATTTACTGAAATATTTTCGCCAATTGCCTGATGAGACTGTTTTCTGTACCATGTCGACATAATTTAATTGTCTCTTTGTTCATGCTATCATGTAAGCGTGATGAAATCAATGTATCGATCATTAAAGTTACGCTTTTAACGAAGAAAAACCGCCAAAAAGGCGGTTTTTCTAAGAAAGTTGGTCCGAGTGACAGGATTCGAACCTGCGGCATCCTGCTCCCAAAGCAGGCGCGCTACCAACTGCGCTACACCCGGTTGTTTACTGCTGCGGCAAAATGGTATCCCGCCGCAACAGTTATTATACTGAATTTTTCAGAGGCCGTCAATGTGCGGGCCGCAACTTTGTCCTTGCCTGCTGCAAAATATCGCTTTCACCGCATTGCAGCAAAACGCTCAGCATCCCTCAACCCACCAGATACAGCAGCAGAGGTGCCAGCGCCACCGCGGCGCTCAGGGCAAAGCGCGCCCAGAGGGTGCCACCGTCCACGGCCAGGCTGCCCTCCCGCTGGGGGCGGCTGGCCCGCCATGGGGCATACAAAGCCAGCATACCGCCCACGGCCAGCACCAGAACCGCCATCAAAAGGGCATCGGTATTCTGCAAAGCCCCTTCCGACAGGCGGCCCAGCAAATTCACCAGGGCATCCCCTTCCCGGCTCCAGGGCTTCAGCCGCCCGGCCAGCATCCAGCGCAGGTTCATCTCGCCGGAGTACACCGCCGTGTAGGTGAGCACCGAACAGCCGAAATAGGCCGCCCCGGCCGCCGCTTCCAGCAGCACGGTCTGCTTGGCATAGCCCGGCCACACCAGCAGCGCCAGTGCAGCACAGGGGGCCAGCACCACGGCCCAATAGGGGTAGGCCGCCGCGCCGATGAAAAAGCTGCCGTATCCGGCCAGCACGGCCCACAGCGCCCAGGCCGGGCGGGCCTGCTCGTCCATACGGCTGAGCCAGCACACCAGTGCCGTGGCCCCAAACAGAAGCACAAAGGCCGAAATAGTTGCACCGCCCAGGTCCAAGTTGCGGCCGAACAAAAAGCGAATGAACCGCCGCTCGTCAAACTGGGTGGGGGTATTCATTTTGTCCCGCAGGAACAGCAGCTTCGACAGCAGCGACAGACTGCACGCCCCAGCGCTTGCCCCGGCAATGCGCCACAGCCGCTTTTCTTCCAACAGCAACAGGGGCAGAAAGACCATGAGGGCGAACATCTTAAAGGTGACGGCCAGGGCAAACCAGCCGATGAAGCCCCGCTCATCCTTTTTCAGCCAGGCCCACAGGCCCATCAGGGTGAAGAACGCATTGAAAATGTCGATCTGCCCAATGCAGAACAGGCCGTTCAGCAGAAACAGCGAGGTGGAAAAGCCCCAGCAGGCCCACAGGCCCTGCTCCTTTGGGCGGTCCAGCTGGCGGGCAATGCCCAGAATCGCCCAGTTTGCCCCCACAAAGGGCAGCATTCCGGCCAAGCGCACCCACACCATGGCGATGAGGTTGGTCTCAAAGGTCAGGCCGGTGGCCAGTTCCCACAGGTACACCGGCAGGTTCCACACCGCAAGCAGCACATACACCCAAATGTCGTAGGGCACCTCACCGGTCTGGCCGGTGGCCTGGCCGATGGGCAGCGCCGTGGCCAGCTGGTAAAACTGATTCAGGCGGCCGGTGCGCAGCGCATCCCAAAAGCTGATGCTGTGGCGCACGATCAGGGGCAGGTCGGTGTAGTTGTAGCACACCAGGCACACCGCCAGCAGCACGGTCAGGGCGGCCCAGCGTACCCGGCCCGGGGCCGCCTGGGTTGCGGGAAGTTCCGGCTGCCCGAACACCCCCAGCCGGGGCAAAGGGTGCCGTTTCTGATTCTTCGCAGCGGTCATGGCAAAAACTCCTCTTGTCTTTCGTGTGGCTGTTTCACTTCCGGCAAACTTCCATGCAAAAAGGCCGTCGTGCCGCGCCTGGGCCGTATAGGGTCAGGGGCGCGGCACAGGCGGCCTTTGCTTTTTTGCGTTGGGGCATTGGGCGCTTGATTCAGCGCAGCGGCGCAGCATCAAAATACTGCCGGGCTTTTTCGGCGGCATTCATCACGCAGGCGGTCAGATCGTCCAGATGGGCGAATTTGCGGCTGGGCTCCAGAAATGCATAGAACTCCACCACCGGGCGCTGGCCATACAGCTGCCCGTCAAAGCCCGGAATGAAGGTCTCGCAGGTGGCTGCCGCCCCCTCCTCGCTCACCGTGGGCCGCCGGCCGAAGCCGGTCGCGCTGGGGTACCAGGTACCGTCCACCAGCGTGCGGGTGATGTACACCCCCTCTTCGGGGGTCTGGAACCCGGCCGGGTACACCTGATTCAGCGTGGGAAAGCCCAGCGTATGGCCGAGGCCCTTTCCCCGCTGCACCGGAAAGTCGATCTGATACGGCGCGCCCAGCATGGCGTTGGCGGCGGGCACATCACCGTGCAGCAGCGCATAACGGATGCGGGTGCTGCTCACCGGGCGGCCCTCAAACATCTGCATGGGCACCACCTGAAGGGTCAGGCCCCGCTGGGCGCACAGCTGCTCCAGCACCTCCACGTTTCCGGCCTTGTTCCTGCCAAAGGTAAAGTTTTCGCCGCAGCACAGCACCTTGGCCCCAAAGCAGCCCACCAGCAGATCGTCCACGAACTGCTCCGGCGTCAGGCTTCGGAACTCTTCAAAGGCCGGGGCCATGTAATGCTGCACCCCCATGGCCGCCACCCGGCGGTGCTTTTCCTCGGTGGGCAGCAGGCGCGGGCCTTTGATCCGGCTTTCCGGCGGCAGGCGAAAGGTGAACAGCGCCGGGGCCAGGCCCTGCCGCCGGGCGGCTTCCACCGCCGTTCGGATCACCGCCTGATGGCCCTTATGCACACCGTCAAAAAAACCCATGGCCACGGCGCTGCCCTGCAGGGGCACCGCCATGGCCCGCATCTGCTGGGCCACTTCCATTCGCTTTAACCTCTCTCCACAAACAATTTTTCCACCTTCAGGGTACCGTCCTCGGTGCGGGCCAGCCCCAGAAAGGTTCCATCCGTCCCATACACACGCCAGCGGCCGTCCGGCTTCCGGCAGCGGTAGGTGGGGGCACCGTTCATCAGGCGGGCCACCGTTGCCTCATCGGCCTGATACTCGGGCAGGTGGGCAAACACGGTATCCGTCGGCAGAAGCAGCTCGGCCAGGGTGCCGTTTTGCTTTGCCTCATAAATTTCTTCCAGCGTATGACTGTCCTCCAGCCGGTATTCTCCCGCCTGAAGCCGCTGCAGGGCGGACATGGCGGCCGGCACTCCCAGGGCGCGGCCGATGTCCTCCAGCAGCACCCGCACATAGGTGCCCTTGGAGCAGGCGATCTTCAGCCGGTATTCATCCGGCCCGGCCTGGCCCATGTAGTCGAGGGAATACACGGTGATGGGCCGCGGGGTACGCTCCACCTCCAGCCCCTGGCGGGCCGCCTTGTAAAGGGGCTGCCCATTCACTTTCACGGCGGAATACATGGGCGGAAGCTGCATCTGCTGCCCCACAAAACGGGGCAGAACCTTCTGCAGCTCCTGCGCGCCCACATTCACAGAGGCGGTGCGGGTCACGGTACCGGTGATGTCGCCGGTGTCCGTGGCCATGCCCAGGCGCATGGTTGCCAGATAGGTCTTATCGTGGTTTTCCTGCATATCCACTGCTTTGCGGGCCATGCCCACAAACACGGGCAGAACGCCGGTGGCCATGGGGTCCAGCGTTCCGGAATGCCCCAGCCCCCGGGTGCCCAGCACCCCGCGCAGCTTTGCCAGCACGTCAAAGCTGGTCCAGCCGGTGGGTTTGTTCACCACCAGAATGCCCTGATACGGGCTTGGGCCTTCATTCCTTCTGCTCACAGCGCGCCAGCTCCTTCTTCACTTCGGCCAGAACGGCAGCCTTGGCATTGTCCAGGTTGCCCATCAGCTCACAGCCGGCCGCCCGCACATGGCCGCCGCCGCCCAGGCGTTTTGCAATGGCGCAGGCATCCACCTCATCGGTGGTGCGCACGCTGATCTTATAGCTTCCGCCGGGCTGCTGGCGCAGGGTCAGGCCCACCTCCACGCCCTCAATGGCGCGGGGCAGGCTGGTCAGATCCTCCAGGTCGCTGGGGGCTACCCCGCTGGAGAGAATGTCCTCCCGCGTCAGGTAGATCAACGCGCAGCGGCCGTCAAAATAGTACTCCAGGTTGTTCAGGGCCAGGCGCTCGGCCTCCACCCGCTGGGGCTTTTTGCTCTCGAACAGGCGGGCGTTCAGCTCGCTTGCGCGGGCCCCCGCCTCCATCAGCCAGGCAGCCGTAATGTGGCTGCGGGCCGTGGTGTTGGCAAAACGGAAGCAGCCGGTGTCGGTGGCAATGCCGGTGTACAGGCAGTCAGCGATCTGGGCGGTGATTTCCACCCCCATCTGCCCCAGCAGATCGTACATGATCTCGGAGGCAGCCGCCGCGTCTGCATCCAGCAGGGTGGCGTCGGCATAGCCGGAGTTGCTGGAATGATGGTCGATGCACAGCTCGATCTGATCCACATACTGCTGCAGGGCATCGCCGAACAGCTGAATGCCTGCCACGTCCACTGCCACCACATGGGCGGGGGTGAACTGGCCCTCGAAGCACTCAATGCTCAGATACTCATACTGCGCGGGAATGGGGTCGTTGCACAGCACCGCCGCCTGCTTGTTCAGCGCGTGAAAGGCCCAGTACAGTGCCGCGCCGCAGCCCAGAGTGTCGCCGTCCGGGTTTTTATGGCACAGTATGAGCACATTGTCCATGTCACACAGCCGCTGCGCGGTCTGGCTCAGATCCAGAAATTCAGTCATGGTCTCCTCCTGGCGGGGTGTTTCGCGGTGCAAGGAACCCCGCACGGCAGCCCCTCCGCTGCCTGTTACTCCTCTTCGCCGGCGGCCTCGGCGGGCGCTGCGCCCTCCTGCAGGTCTGCCAGCAGCTGGTTGATGTGGGCCGCATAGGCAGCGCCCTCATCCACCACAAATACAAACCGGGGGGCCTTCCGGATGTGCATCCGGCGGCTGATCTCGGTGCGCACGTGGCCCGATGCCTTGTTCAGGGCCGCCACTGCGCCTTCGGGGCCGTCCTTGCGGCCCATCACACTGATGTGCACCTTGGCCACATCCAGATCCGGGGTCACATCCAGCCGAGTGACGGTCAGCAGGCCTTCGGCCAGGCGAGGGTCCTTCATCTGGCCGATGATCCCGATCAGCTCCCGCTTCATATCCTGGGCCATCCGGCCCTGGTTCTTGCTGTTTGCCATTTGTTCTCTCCTATGGCAGGGCTGCACCCTCCTTCCGCCAGGCGGTTGGAACGGCACAGCCCTGCCCTGTTCCCGTTACGGGTTTCTTTCTTCAAAAGCAGGCCGGGAACGCAGCGCGCTGCGGAATATCAATCCCGGTACTCCTCCAGCACATAGGCCTCGAAGACGTCGCCTTCCTTCACGTCGGCAAACTTCTCCAGCGTAACGCCGCACTCGTAGCCCTGGGCCACGTCCTTCACGTCGTCCTTGAAGCGGCGCAGGCTGCTGATCTCATCCTCGGCCATAACGATGCCGTCACGCACAACGCGGATCTTGCTGGCGCGGGTCACCTTGCCCTCGGTCACGTAGCAGCCGGCCACCTGGCCCACGCTGCTGATCTTGTACACCTGACGCACTTCCAGACGGCCCTGCTCCACTTCGCGGATCTTGGGGGCCAACATACCCTTCATTGCGTCGGTCACATCGTTGATGGCGTCGTAGATGACGCGATACATACGCATCTCCACTTCCACCTTGGCGGCCTCTTCCTTGGCGATGGGGTCGGGGCGCACGTTGAAGCCGATGATGATGGCGTTGCTGGCGTCGGCCAGCATCACGTCGCTGGTGTTGATGGCACCGACACCGGCGTGGATGACCTTCACCCGCACCTCGTCGTTGCTGATCTTCTCCAGGCTCTGCTTCACAGCCTCGGCGCTGCCCTGCACGTCCGCCTTCACGATGATGTCCAGCTGCTTGCGCTCGCCCTCGGCGATCTGGCTGAACAGGTTATCCAGAGTGGTCTTCTGGTAGCTGGCGAACTGCTTCTCCTTGGCTTCCTCGGCGCGCTTGTCGGCCAGTTCACGGGCCAGGCGCTCATCCTGCACGGCCTCGAACAGGTCGCCGGCGGCGGGCACCTCGGTCAGGCCGGTGATCTCCACGGGGGTGGAGGGGCCAGCCTCGTCAATGCTGCGGCCCTTATCGTTGCGCATGGTACGCACACGGCCCACAGCGGTACCGGCAATGATGCAGTCGCCCTTGCGCAGGGTACCGTTCTGCACCAGAATGGTGGCGATGGGGCCCTGGCCCTTGTCCAGACGGGCTTCCACCACGGCGCCCTTGGCGCGGCGGTTGGGGTTGGCCTTCAGCTCCTTCACTTCCGCCACCAGATTGATGTTCTCCAGCAGTTCGTGAATGCCCATGCCGGTCATGGCAGAAACGGGCACGCAGATCACATCGCCGCCCCAGGCTTCCGGAACCAGCTCATACTTGGTCAGCTGCTCCATCACGCGCTCGGGGTTGGCGGTGGGCTTATCCATCTTGTTGATGGCCACAATGATGGACACATTGGCAGCCTTGGCATGGTTGATGGACTCAATGGTCTGGGGCATGATGCCGTCGTCGGCAGCCACCACCAGAACCGCAATGTCGGTCATGTTCGCGCCGCGGGCACGCATGCTGGTGAACGCCTCATGGCCCGGGGTATCCAGGAAGGTGATGGGCTTGCCGTCCACACTGACCTGGTACGCGCCGATGTGCTGGGTGATGCCGCCGGCCTCGCCCTGGGTCACATGGGTCTTGCGGATGGCGTCCAGAATGCTGGTCTTGCCGTGGTCAACGTGGCCCATAACCACCACAACAGGGGGACGCTCCACCAGATCGGCCTCGTTGTCCTCTTCCACCTCGAACAGACGCTCCTCGATGGAAACATGGACCTCATGCTCGACCTTGGCGTGGAATTCCTCGGCCACCAGAGAGGCGGTGTCAAAATCCACCACGTCGTTCACGGTGTGCATCTCGCCCATCATCATGAACTTCTTGATGACCTCGGCGGCGCTCTTCTTCAGGCGGGTGGCCAGCTCGCCCACGGTAATCTCATCGGGGATCATCACCTTCAGCTGGGCCTTGCGGGCCTTCTCCAGCTGGATGCGCTGCAGCTTCTCGGCCTCGGTCTCACGGCGGCGCTGGAAGGGCTGGTTCTTCTTGTTCCGGTTGTTGAACTTCTGCTTGTTGCCGGCTGGCGTGGGCTTGCGGCGGTTCTCCACGGGCTTGGTGGAGGCCAGCTCGGTGTAGCGCTCGTTGTACTTATCCAGGTTGGTGTCGCTGGTGCGGGTGTCCACGGTCACGGTCACCTGCTCGCGCTTGATCTGCACGGGCTGGGTGCTGGCCTGGCCCGGCTTGAAGGCGGGCTGCGCCTGACGGCCGCTCTTGCCGGTGTTCTCCGGCTTCTTATGCTCGGGCTTCTTGGCAGCCTGCGCGGCAGCCTGGGCAAAGCGGGCAGCCTTCTCAGCAGCGGCCTTCTCAGCGGCCGCTTTTTTGGCAGCGGCTTCCTCGGCGGCGGCCTTTTCCGCAGCAGCCTTCTCGGCGGCGGCGCGCTCCGCCACTTCCTGGGCGTGCTGGGCCACCTGCTGGCGGCGCTTCTTGCCGTGGGCCAGCTCCACGATGGAGCCGTCGGCGCGGCGCAGCACAGCGGCAGGCTCCACTTCCTGCTTCGGTTCTTCCTTCTTCACGGGGGCAGCCTCCTCCTTGGCGGCAGGGGCGGCGGGCTTCTCGGCGGCCTTGGGGGCTGCCTTCTTCTCCGCCTTGACGGGGGCAGACTTCTGCTCGCTCTCAAAATAGGCGGTCAGGTCCTGCTCCTGAGCGCCCTTGGTCAGCTGATCCATCACCAAGTTCAGCTCTTCTTTGCTCAGGTTTGCGCCGGGCTTCTTGGCCTCGCCGGTCACGGCGGCCAGCTCGTCGATCACCTGCTTGGCAGGCTGGCCCAGGTCCCGGGCCAGGTCACTCACTTTATACTTAATCAGCAAATCGTTCGCCATTCGCTTTTTCCTCCTTCTCTGTATGAGGCAGGCCGCTCAGGTGCTTTTCGCACAGGCGGGCCAGGTTTTCGTCCGTAACGGCATATACGCCCACAGGCTTATGGGTCACAGCGCACAACTGTTCCTGGGTGAGCGGCATGGACTGAACGTGCAGAATGCCCTCACAGAATTCTCTGGTTTTGCGGGCGGTGCGGGGGCTGATGTCCTGAGCCGTAAGCACTAGAACCGCCTTGCCCTTCATCACGCTTTCAGCCACGGCGTCAAAGCCCATGACCAGCTTGCCTGCCTTGCGGCACAGGCCCAGCGCGCCCAGCATCGGGTTCTGGTCAGCCATCCGCTTCACCTCCCAATTCCTTCTCCAGCCGGTCGTATACCTCCGGGGGGATGGGCTGCTCGAAGGCATGCTCCAGCCGCTTGGCCTTGCGTGCCTTGGCCAGGCACTGGGTGCTGCGGCACAGGTAAGCCCCGCGGCCGGGCATCTTGCCGGTCAAATCCACGTTGATTGCCCCCTCGGCGCTGCGCACAATGCGCACCAGCTCCTTTTTGGGCTTGCCCTCATTGCAGCCGACGCAGCGGCGAATGGGTACTTTTCTCGGTTGCATGTTCCTTCTTCAGCTCCTTTGTTCCGGCGAGATTATTCCTGCGCTTCCTTGGCAGGGCGCTCCTCGCCGTAATAGCCGCTCTCGGGGCAGATGTCAATATTATAGCCGGTCAGGCGGGCGCACAGGCGGGCGTTCTGGCCCTTGTTGCCGATGGCCAGGCTCAGCTGGTTGTCGGGCACCGTCACGCGGCAGGAGCGGTTCTCGCCGTCCAGAATCTCCACGTTCAGCACCTTGGCGGGGCTGAGGGCGGCGCTGATGAACTCGCTCACGTCCTCGCTCCACTTCACCACGTCGATCTTCTCGCCGTTCAGCTCCTCCACGATCTTGGAGACGCGGGCGCCGTGGGCACCGATGCAGGCGCCCTGGGGGTCCACGTTGGGGTCCTTGCTGGCCACGGCGATCTTGGTGCGCATACCAGCCTCGCGGCTGATGGCCTTGATCTCCACGGTACCGTCGAAGATCTCGGGCACTTCCATCTCAAACATACGCTTCACAAGGCCGGGATGGGTGCGGCTGATGAGCACCTTGGGGCCGCGCTCGGTGACGGTCACGTCCACCACATACACCTGCACCACCTGGCCCTCGGTGAAGGTCTCGCCAGGCACCTGCTCGTTCTTGGGCAGGTAGGCCTCGCCGCCCTTGCCCAAATCCAGGGCAACCACGCCGCGCAGGGTGTCGATGCGGGTGACGGTGCCGGTGACGATCTCATGTGCCTTGGACTGCATCTCGGTGAACTGCTGGTTGCGCTCGGCCTCGCGGATGCCCTGCCGAATCACGTGCTTGGCGGTCACAGCGGCAATGCGGCCGAACTCCTTGGTCTTGAGGGGGGTCACCAGCCGGTCGCCGGCCTCCAGGCTCTTGCGGAACTCATGGGCCTGGGCCACGCTCACCTGGGTGTGAGGGTTCTCCACCTCTTCCACCACGTCCCGCACCAGGGACACATTGAACTTGCCCTTGGCCGGGTCGATCTCCACCAGAACGTTGTCGTCCTCCACCTCGTAGTCCTTCTTCACGGCGATGATGATGGCGTTGCTGATGCGCTCGATGAGATAATCGGCGGTCAGGCCGCGCTCTTTTTCCAACATGGCCAGGGCTTCAAAAAACTCTGCGTTCATTTTTCTGGTATCCTCCCATGATCTGCGCCCCGAAACACGGGGCGGTCTGTTGTTTTGTTGGCTGCCGGGCCGCGCACTGCGGCGGCCGGCGGGGCGGCCCATCGGGAAATTCCGAAGCCGCCGTTTTCTGTTTTACGCAAGGTATTTATGGAATGCAGGCCATCGGCCTGCGGGGTCACAGTTCAGAACAGGTCTTCATCGTCGCACAGCTTCACAAAGCTGGCGGCGGAAATGTCAAAGCTCACAGCGCCCTCAGCGGTGTCCAGCGTAACGGTGCCGCCCTCACGCCCGGCCAGAATGCCCTCCAGCTCCCGGCGGCCGGCCTCGTCCGGCCGGATGAGCCGCGCAGCCACCTTCTGGCCCTTGAGTTTATCGTAATGCTCCTCCCGGGTCAGCCGGCGGCCCAGCCCCGGGCTGCCCACCTCCAGAAAGTAGCTCTGATCAATGGGGTCCGCCTCATCGATCACCGGATCAATGGCGTGGGAGACCAGCGCACAGGTGTCGGTGTCCATGGTGCCGTCGGGCTTGTCGATCAGCACGCGCAGGTACCAGTCCGGGCCTTCCTTTTCAAAGCGAACGTCCCAGAGGGAAAGGCCCATGCCCTCCACCACCGGGCGCACCAGCGTCTCCACAACACCTGCGGTATTTTTGCCTCCCGCCGTTTTTGCCATGCTTAAAAGCCTCCCACATACAAGAAGAGCGGACCTTGCGGTCCACTCTTCTAAGTTAACTATCATCGTACTATGCCACTATAACACAAACCCGTTCGCTTTGCAAGCATTCCCGCAGAAAAACCCGACTTTTCGCACATATTAGGGCTGTTTTGAGGCTGCTCGGTCCAAATTTCAATCTTTTTGTGCAAACAGGCGGCGCTTCAGCCAGGCCGCGGCCGGCTGTTCGGCATACCGCGTCATCAGCGCCGACACAAGCAGGGCCGCGCCCCAGCACAGCAGATTGTACGTCCGCTGCCAGTTTGCGTCCCCCAGCTGGTTCGGCGGGGTGTCGCCGGCCCAGGGCGGCAGATGCCAGCGGTATTTCAGCCACACCGCCAGGCTCTGGTGCCATAGGTAGAAATTGTAGCTGATGGCCGCCAGCCACTGCCACAGCCGCCGGCCCGGCAGCTGCGGGCCAAGGCACAGGCCCAAAAGCGCGATGCACTGCAGCAGCGCCAGCGGCAGCCGATGCACCAGCTGCCAGCGCTGGCCGTCCGGGGCATAGGCCAGGTCCTTCTGCATCTGAAAAACACACCAGAGGGCCGCAAGCCCCATGGCCAGCGCCGCCGCCCGGAAGGGCAGGCGGGCCGCGTACCGGCACAAAGCTTCATAAAGCTCCGCCCCGGCCATGCCTATCGCCCACACGCCCAGAAAGGCGGGCAGCTGGTTGAACGCCATCTGGTAGGCCGCGCCGGAGAGCTTCAGTGCAAAGCCCCAGCTGTACGCAAGCTGCCCGGCGCACAGGGCCGCCAGGCACCCCAGCGGCCAGCGCCAGAAGGCCCGGGCCAGCAGCGGGAACAGCAGATAAAAGCCCGCCAGCACTCCCACCGTCCAGGTGGCGCTGCCCAGGCTGGTAAACAGGTAGCTGCGGTAAAACAGCGTATGGGTCAGCGTCAGGTGCGCGGCCAGGTCCTGCCCAAGCCCGGCCGACCAGCCCTCACTGCGCAGGGCCAGCAGCAGCGCAAACAGCACCACTGCATAGTAACAGGGCAGAATGCGCAGGGCCCTGCGCCGCCAGAAGCCCTCACAGCCGGGGAAGCTGCCCCGGGCCGCCCGGGCCCGGGCATAGGGCAGCCACAGGCAGAACGCCGACAGCAGGATCATGCCGTCCACCCAGATGTACCCGGTGCGCACAGCCAGCTGCAGCGGGCCGGGGTTGATCCAGGTCTGCTGCCAGATGTGGAACCAGCCCACCATGCCCACCGCCATGGCCCGGAACACATCCGCCCCCAGCGGGCGCTGCGGTTCCTGCGGCGGCAGCAGCCGGCCCAGCACCTCGGTGCCGCCCCGGCTCAAAAGGCCCATTCCCCGTTTTTGAAGATCTGCACGGTTTTGCCGTCGGCAGTCAGGCCGGTGATGTCCATATCCGGGCTGCCCACCATCACATCCTCGTGAATGGCCGAGTCGTTCATGCCCAGGGCCTGCCGCTGTTCCCGGGTCATGGCCGTGCCGCCCTGAATGGTGCCCGGATACCCGGCACCAAAGGCAATGTGGCAGGCCGCGTTTTCGTCAAACAGAGTGTTGTAGAACAGCACGCCGCTGCGGCTGATGGGGCTGGAGGCGGGCACCAGGGCCACCTCGCCGATGTGGCAGGCCCCCTCGTCGCTGGCCAGCAGCTCTCCCAGCAGCGCATCGTTCTTCTCCGCGCTGTGGGCTACGACCATACCGTCCCGGAAGGTCACCGAAAAGCCCTCGATGAGCTGGCCGTTGTACACATAGGGCTTCGTGCCCTTGACCACGCCGTTCACACGCAGGCGATGCGGGCAGGTAAACACCTCTTCGGTGGGCACATTGGCAATGAAGTCCACCCCGTTCTCCGCCTTGCTGGAAGCGCCTTCCCACAGGCTTCCCTCGGCCAAGCCCACGGTCAGGTCGGTGCCGTTGGCCGCGGTCATGTGAATGCTCTGCAGCTTCCAGGCGTTCAGCTGATCCCGCCGTGAGCCGGTACGGGCCACATGTCGCCGCCACTCGCCCACCGGGTCGCCGCCGGTCACCCGGCACACGTCAAAAATCAGGCTCCATAGCTTTTCCACCGCTTTGTCCACCGGCAGCCCGGGGAATACTTTGGCCGCCCAGGCCGGAGCGGGCACCGCAGCCACGCACCACTGCACCCGGTCGTTCATGGTGTAGTCGTTCCAGGGCTTCATCGCCTTGCGGCGGGCCATACTCACCCGATTCAGCTTGGCGGCATCCAGCCCGGCAAATGCCTCCGGGTCGCTGGCATGAATGGCCAGCAGGCAGCAGCCCCCATCGCTCTCGGCATAGTCCAGCCAGCTGCGCAGCTCATAGGGCAGCACCTGGCTCAGGGCGTTCTCCTCCCCCATCTCCATGCGGATGCGGGCCAGCTGCTCGTCCTCATAGCGAACGATCACGTCTCTGGCCCCGGCCTCATAACCGGCCCTGGCGCAGCAGTGGGCAAAAAAGGCCATGTCCACCGGGCAGCGAATGAGAAACGCCTGCCCCGGGCGCACGTTTACGCCCACTTTTACAATAAAATCGGCATATTTCTGAAGAAGTTCCTGATCCATGGGAATCCCTCGCTTTCCTGTTGTTCCGAATGTGGTTTGGGGTAACTGATTGCTTTTTCGCCGCCGCTTTTCGGCTTCCCATCGAGGGGAAGGCTTTTTGCCGCGGCAATTAACCAGCCGCCGGGCATTGGTACACGTGCACCGTGTAGGTCGCCAGGCGTCCATCATGGCACACCTCCCGGGCCGTGCGGCCCTCGGCGGCCAGCCAGCTCTCCAGCCCCTCGTCCAGATCGCCGGAGAGCAGCAGCCAATAGGTTCGCCCTTCTTCCAGTTCCGGCGGCTCGCTCCGGTCAAAGTCATCGTGCTCATTTTCCGGAAAGTAATACTCCAGGCTGGTCCATTCCAGATAATACATATCCGTGAGGATGCCGTCTGCCGGGGTCAGGTCTGCCATCCCGGCCAGCACCTGCCGGTAGCGCTCGTTCTGCTCTTTGGCTGATTCCACCTTGTCCTGATAATCCGGCACGCCCACGGCCACGACCACCGCCGCCAGCAGAACGCTCAGCAGTGTGCCCCACCGCATACGGCTCAGGCACACGCCGAACAAAAGCCAGACAATCACTGCCGCCGGGTACAGGTACTTGGTGGCAAACATGGGCCGGATCAGGGCCGACACGGCCAGCCCCACCGCCATGGTGCCGAACACCGCCGCCAGTCCGGTCAAAATCCACAGGCTCGTGCCGTTCAGGCCCACCGCTTTTTTCTCGTCCGGCCGCCGGGCAAGGCCCGTCTCCCGGGTCAGGGCCATGCCCACTGCGGTGACAAACAGCAGCAGGCAAAAGTAAATCGCCGTTCCGCTTCCGGAATCAAACAGGAACTCCAGGCACTGGCGCAGGGTCGGCGTCTTGGTCATCCAGTAGTCCTCGGTGGTGCGCCGGAAGGTGGTAAGCAGCACCACAAACCAAGGCAGATAGCCCGCCACCGTGGTCAGATACACCGCCGTCAGCTTTTTGAAGGGAACCAGTTTGCACAGCGCCCCGGCCAGCAGGCCCACATACAGAAAGGCCACCGTCACCAGCGCGTAATAGTGGCAGTAGGCCGCGGCCAGCGAGGCCAGCACAAAGCCCACACAGTCCCGGTTTTGCGCACCTTTGGTGAGCAGGCGGTACAGCTCATAAAAGGCCAGCAGCACAAACAGCGCGGCCCAGCTGTACATGCGCACCTCCAGATCGTACTTCTGGGCGCAGAGCAGAAAGGACGAAAACAGGCACAGCAGCGCCCCCGGCCACCAGCCGAACTCCCGACGCAGGAAGGTAACCGCCGCGGCCAGCGTCAGCCCAAAGGGCACCACCGACGCCAGATGATACACCCAGCCATGGTTGCCCAGCAGCCGGTTGAAGCCCATCAGGATGAGGTAATACAGGGGCGGGTGCACATCCTCCGCCGTGCTCTCCAGCATTTCCGGAATGGTCTGCCGGGCCAGACGGATGGAAAACCCTTCATCGCCCCAGAAGTTGTTGTCAAAAATGCGGGCAAAGTGCAACCCAAACAGCACCGCCGCCAGCAGCGCCGCCCACAGCCAGGCCGTGCGGGCCAGCCACTCCGGCAGCCGAAACGCCGCCTGCGCCCGGGCCAGCAGGCGCTCGGCCAGCACCCCCGCCAACGCCAGCGCGCAGGTGAGGGCCAGATACTTCAGCGCAAACAGCCCCGATTGGCTCAGCGCCTGCACCACCGGGACCTCCACATGAAATCTCGCGTCCAGAAGGGCCAGCGCCAGAGCATTCAGCCACAGGGCCGCCGTTCCAAAGTGCAGCAGGGCCTCTCCCGTGCTCTCTTTGCCCAACAGCCAGCGGCGCAAACCGAGGCTGAAGGCCGCCGGAGCAAAAAAGCAAAATGCAGCGATCCGCATGAATTTGTATCTCCTTTTGCAGCGCCCGCCCGTTCCGCCGGTGCGCCGTTGTCTCTGCGTTTTTCTCGTATTCCTTATATAATACGGTATAGTTATAACAGACCACCCGATTTTTTTCAATCGGGCATTCCCTTCTCTATGACCGGTTTTCGCACAAAACAAACGGCAGGCCGCCCGGCCTTTGCGGGGTTCCGCAAACGTCGAACGGCCTGCCGGGCGCGTTCTTTCGGGCGCGTCGTCAAACCATCAATTTTACCACACGGCGGCCAGCAGCACGGTGAGCAGGCCCGCCACACCAATGGAGACGCCGCTCATGGCGCCCTCCAGCTCGCCCATCTGCAGGGCGGTGGTGGTGCCCGCCGCATGGCTGCTGGTGCCCACAGCCACGCCGATGGCCACCGGGTCCTTGAAGTGCAGCAGCTTTGCCAGCGTGGGGGCCAGCACCGCGCCGGTGACGCCGGTGATGACGACGCACACCGCCGTCACGCCCTTCAGGCCGCCGCACTGCTCGCTGAGGGCCACCGCAATGGGGGTGGTCACGCTGCGGGGCAGCAGGCTGTACAGCAGGCTGTCCTCCAGCATGAACAGCTTGCACAGCCCGTGAATCAGCGCCACATTGGTCAGGCTTCCCACCAGGCAGCCCAGCACCACCGGCAGGAAATTCTCCTGCAGCACCTTGCGCTGCCGGTAGATGGACAGGCCGATCACCGCCGTGGCCGGGGTGAGCAGCATGTTGATCATGTCGCCGCCCAGGTCAAAGGCCTCCAGCGGGATGTTGCACACGCTCAGCACCGCCGCCGCCAGCACAATGCCGATGAGCATGGGGTTGGCAATGGGGGTCTTGAGCTTTTTGTTGAGCTGCACGCCCAGCTCGTAGGCGGCCAGACAGATGAAAATGCCGGTGACCGGCGTGGAAAGGAGCATCTCTCTCATCGTTTCTTCTCCTTTCCGTTCATGAGCTTCTGCAGCAGCGTCACGGTAAACCCGGTGATTGCAAAGGTAATCACTGTGCAGAATACGCACACACCCAGCAGCAGCAGGCCGGTGCTTTTCAGAATTTCCAGCTCTTCCAGAATGTTGGCGCACATGGGCACAAAGAAAAACGCCATATTCTTCTGCAGAAAGTCGGCCACATCCTCCACCTGTTCCACCTTGACGATGCCAGTCATCAGGCAGACAAACAGCAGCACCATGCCCACCACGCTGCCGGGCACCGACACCGGCGAAAGCTCGCCGATGACCGCTCCCAGCAGGCACAGCCCGAACAGCACCAGGCACTGCTGCAAATGATTGAATCGCTTCACAGTTCTTCCCCTCCTCGCTCATGCTTTGCCGGCGGCTGCGCCGCCGTACCCCTTCTTTTGCTGCGCCGCCGCGTCAATGTGAAAAAGCGGCAGGCACAAAAACAGGGCCGCGAAGTGAATCTCGCGGCCCTGCCCGGTCTGAATTACGCTTTGCTGTATGCCTGAAAAACTTCCGGCGTACTGCCCGGCGCTTATCAGAACTCGATCTTCTTTTCGATGTATTCCTTCAGCTCGCTGATGGGAATGCGCACCTGCTCCATGGTGTCGCGGTCACGCACAGTCACGCAGCCGTCGCCTTCTTCGGTCTCACTGCCGAAGGTCTGGAAGTCCACGGTGATGCACAGGGGGGTGCCGATCTCGTCCTCACGGCGGTAGCGCTTGCCGATGGAGCCGGCGTCGTCAAAGTCCACCATGAAGTGCTTGCTCAACTCCTGCCAGATGGGCATCGCCTTGTCGCTCAGCTTCTTGGACAGGGGCAGCACCGCCGCCTTATAGGGGGCCAGCGCCGGATGCAGGCGCAGAACCACGCGCACATCCTCCTTGCCCTTGGCATCGGTCAGGTGCTCCTCATCGTAGGCCTCGCACAGGAAGGCCAGAGCCACACGGTCCGCGCCCAGCGAAGGCTCGATGACGTAGGGGATGTAGTGCTCGCCGGTCTCGGGATCGAAGTACTCCAGGCTCTTGCCGCTGGCCTCCTGATGGCGTCCCAGGTCGTAGTTGGTGCGGTCGGCAATGCCCCACAGCTCACCCCAATCGGTGAACGGGAAGGCGTACTCAATGTCGGTGGTGGCACGGCTGTAGAAGGCCAGCTCGGCGGGCTCATGGTCGCGCAGGCGCAGGTTCTCCTCCTGAATGCCCAGGCTCAGCAGCCAGTTCTTGCAGAAGTCCTTCCAGTAGGCGAACCACTCCAGATCGGTGTCCGGCTTGCAGAAGAACTCGCACTCCATCTGCTCAAACTCGCGGGTGCGGAAGGTGAAGTTGCCGGGAGTGATCTCATTGCGGAAAGCCTTGCCCACCTGGCACACGCCGAAGGGCAGCTTGCGGCGGGTGGTGCGCTGGATGTTGGCAAAGTTCACAAAGATGCCCTGGGCGGTCTCGGGCCGCAGATAGCAGGTGCTGGAGGAGTCCTCCGTCACGCCGATGGCGGTCTTGAACATCAGATTGAACTTGCGGATGGGAGTGAAGTCGTGCTTGCCGCACACGGGGCAGACCATATCTTCATGCTCGGCGATGAACGCATCCATCTCATCAAAGCTCATGGCGTCCACGTTCACCTCGGGATGCTCCTGGCTGATGAGCTTGTCGGCGCGATGACGGGCCTTGCAGCTCTTGCAGTCCAGCAGGGGATCGGAGAAGCTGGCCACATGGCCGGTGGTCACCCAGGTCTGGGGGTTCATGATGATGGCGGCATCCAGGCCCACGTTGGTGGGGCTTTCCTGCACGAATTTCTTCATCCAGGCCCGCTTCACGTTGTTCTTGAACTCCACGCCCAGAGGACCGTAGTCCCAGCTGTTGGCCAGGCCGCCGTAGATCTCGCTGCCCGGGTATACAAAGCCGCGGTTCTTGCACAGGTTGACGATGGTTTCAAAGGACTTTTCGCTGTTTTTCATATTTTACTCCTTACTGCACGGCTGGCTGCCGCACCGCATTTCAAGCGGCCGCCCGGGCGGGGCTTCTCCCGCTGCCCTGCGGCCGCACGTATGGTTTTTATTATAAGCGCAAGCGCCCCCGGTGTAAAGGTGCGCGGTGCTTCTTTTTTGGCATTTGTGCTAAAAAGTCAGCAATTTTTTGAGTGTATGAAATGGTCCGTGTGCCCAAGCGCCGTTCGTTTTATCCGGTGCTTCCCCTCTTCGGCCTGCCGCTGCCTTCCTTATATCGAAGAAATTGAAGCGCCGCATAAGGCCCGGGCTCAAAGCAAGCTGCGGAAATAATATACCAGAACGATCCGGACATTGAAGCCGTGCTGCACACCCACACCGACAACATGGAAGTGTGCTACGTTCTTTCCGGCAGCGGCCTGGTCGAAGATGCACAGGCCGGATGTACCCGCCTGACCCCGGGAGACACCCACATCTGCCTGCCGGGTGACACACACAAAATCGTCAACGACGGCACCGTTTCGCTGGTGTATCTGGCTGTGGTGCTGAATCCTTGATTCGATCCTCCACTTTCGTTTTCTCACAAAAGGCCCGCCGCCGGAATGCGTAGCAGCATTCCGGCGGCGGGCCTTTGTTCGTCCAAACCGATTATTGCTTCTGCTTCTTCCCGCTCTCCCGGGCAATAAGCAGCACCATGCTGAGAATGGCGGCCACGCCCAGCACATCGCAGAGCGTAAAGCGGGTATGAAGCCACACGGCCGAAATCACCATGGCCGCCACCGGCTCCGCGCAGGCGATCATGCTGGCCTTTACGGCGCCAAGGCAGGCAACGCCCTCCAGATAGAGGCTGTATGCGCCGGCCGTGCCCAGCAGCACCACCACCGCCAGCGTCAGCAGAACCAACGGGGTCAGGTGCACCGGCTGGACCCACATGCGGGTCGCCGCGCTAAGCACCACGCCGCCGATGAGCATACCCCAGCCGGTAACCACAGTGCTGCCGTACTTTTTGATCAGCCGCACCGGCAGCAGGGTGTACAGCGCCAGCGAAAGCGCCGAGGCCATGCCCCAGGCCAGAGCCAGCGGAGAAATGGCCAGGTTGCCCAGCTTTCCGTGGGTGGCCAGCAGGAAGGTTCCGCCGACGGCCAGAACCACGCCCACGCTCTCCAGCCGGGTGGGCCACCGACGAACCAGGATGCAGCTGTAAATCAGCACCAGCACCTGCCCGGTACACTGCAGCGCCGTGGTTGTGCCGGAGTTGGAGTAGGAAATCGCCGTCATATAAGTATACTGGCTGAACATCAGCCCCAGCACCGCAAACAGCAGCAGGCCGGCGGCATCCTTTTTATCGCGCCACACAGCGGCATAGCTTCGCCCCTGCTTGACCAGCCCCAGTGCAATCAGCACCACGCCCGCGCCCAGCATACGCACGCAGGTCACCCACTGCGAGCTGGCTGCTTCCTGTTGAAAAATGTACTGGCCGCAGGTGCCGGAAAAGCCCCACAGAATGCCGCCCAGCAAGGTGACCAGCATTCCCCAGGCCGCGATGTTGTTCTTCTTCATTTGTTCTGTTTCTCCTCAATTATCAAGGCATCGCAAAAGGCAGCCTGGAAGCGATTTGGCAGTTCCGCGCTGCCGGCTCAGTATAACAGGCCGCCGCGTTGGAGGCACCCCCTGCCCCTTCTGCGGTACCGGATGCAAGAAAATTTTTCCTGCCGCCAAAATTCTGAAACATTTTCCCTCTGCCGCTCGTATTATAAATAGTGCAGGGCAAAGCCTCTGGGCTGCCCGCACGGGCAGGAAGCCCCCGCAAGCCGCTTTCTGCCTGTATTAACTGCCATTCTCTTCCTTTGCAAATAACCCCTAAGGCGCAGAAAGCCCCTGGTCGGTTCCGTTTAGCCGCCCGGGGGCTTTCTGCATCTTACAGTCGCTTACCATGAAATCACAGCGGCCAGTCGGTCAGCCGATGCAGCCGCACATCGGCAAGCGCTTCCATTCGGGGCCAATCCTCCCGGCTGGCCTCGTCGTCCACCATCACGGTCAAAAAGCCCGCATCGTGTGCCGTGCGCAGGGCCTGAAGAGAATCCTCAAACACCGCCGTGCGGGCCGTGGCTGCCTCCAGCTGTTCGGCGGCCACCTGATAGATGGCCGGGCCCTGCTTGCTGCCGTACTCATCGCAGGTGAGCACCGCGCGGAATTGATCCCACAGGCCCAGCCGGGTCATGGCGGCCTGCACATCCCGGATGCTGCTGGCGCTGGCCAGGGCCATGGGCACACCCCGGGCCGCAAACCGCTCCACAAGCTCCTTTGCGCCGGGCTTGAGCTGCAGGTGCTCGGCGTACTGGCGGCGGGTATACTCCGCCGTCTGCTCCGCCAGCTGTTCCGGGGTGACCGGCAGATGATACTCCTCCACCATCAGCACGGCGCACTGCCGGGCGCTGAGAGGGATCAGCCGCCGGATAAAGCCCTCCGGCGGGTGGACCCCATACCGCCCCAGCAAAACGCCGGGTGCGTTGGCCCACATCTGCATCGAATCCAGCAGGGTACCGTCCATATCAAACACAGCGGCTTGCAGGGCAGGCAGGTTCGTTGTTTTCATCGCTCACAGCTCCTCCCATTGGGCACGGGTGGCCAGCGTGGGGCCGTCCAGCCGGTTGACGGCATCAATCAGGCGCACCCGATAGCTGCCGCTGCCTTCATCGGGGGCCAGGGCCGCCCAGGCCAGCTCCCCCGCCGTTTTCATCGCGCACACGGCCGTACACACGGCGGCAAATGGCTGCTCCGGGCTGGCCGCCAGCAGCGCCCCGGTGAGCGCGCTGAGCATGCAGCCGGTGCCGGTTACCAGGCCCATCTCAGCGCAGCCGCCCAGGCAGCGGGCCGCCCGGGTGCCGTCCGTCACCAGATCCGTCTCGCCGGTCACGGCCACCACTGCATGAATGCGCCGGGCCAGCGCCACGGCCATGGCCCGCTCCTGCTCGGGGGCGCATTCTCCCGGGGCCGCGTCCACGCCACCGTGGTTTTCACCGCCGGCCGCCAGCACCCGGATCTCGCTCCCGTTGCCCCGCACGGCGGCAAACCGCACCTCTTCCAGCAGGGTGTGCGCCGCCCGGATGCGCAGGGCCGAAGCCCCGGCCCCCACCGGGTCCAGCACCACGGGGATGCCCATCCGGTTGGCCTGGTGGCCGCTTTTCACCATTGCCTCCAGCTTGCGGGGGCTGAGCATCCCCAGGTTCAGCACCAGCGCCCGGCAGGCGGCGGTGATCTCGGCGCTCTCCTCCGGGTCATCCGCCATGATGGGCCTTGCCCCGGCCGCCAGCAGCACATTGGCGCAGTCGTTGATGGTCACGCTGTTGGTAATGCAGTGAACCATGGGCCGGGCCGGGCGCAGGGCCTCAAAGCAGCGTTGCAGCATGGGTGTTCTCTCCTTTTCCGCGCGGCACAGGGTGGTTTCTGCCCGCTTGTTGCAATACTGCTATTATAAACGCCGGCGGGGCAGCTGTCCACCCGCCGGGCACAGGCCGCAGCAAAAAAGCAGGTTGGCGGAGATTCAGCGTCTGCTGCTCCGTCAGCCTGCTTTCGGGTTCGCTGTTGTACAAGCGGTCAATTCATGGTTGCTGCCATAACCGCCTTGATGGTATGCATCCGGTTTTCGGCTTCGTCAAACACGATGGACTGGGGCCCCTCGAACACCTCGTCGGTGACCTCCATGGCGTCCCGGTTAAAGCGCTCACCCATCTCCTTGCCCACGGTGGTCTCATGGTCATGGAAGGCGGGCAGGCAGTGCATGAAGCGGGCCTGCGGGCCTGCGTTGGCCATGAGGGCCGCGTTCACCTGATAGGGGGCCAGGTCGGCAATGCGCTCGGCCCAGATCTCCACCGGCTCGCCCATGCTCACCCACACATCGGTGTAGATGATGTCGGCCCCCTTGGTGGCCTCCATGGGGTCGCTGATAAAGCGCAGGGTGCTGCCGCTCTCCTTGGCAATGGCCTGGCAGGTCTTTACCAGCTCGGGATCCGGGAAGTACTTCTCCGGCGCGCAGGCCACAAAATCCAGCCCCAGCTTGGCGCAGCCCACCATCAGCGAATTGCCCATGTTGTAGCGGGCATCGCCCATGTAAACCATCTTCAGCCCCTTCAGGCGGCCGAAATGCTCCCGAATGGTGAGCATATCCGCCAGGATCTGGGTGGGATGGAACTCGTTGGTCAGGCCGTTCCACACCGGCACACCTGCATAATGGGCCAGCTTCTCCACGATCTCCTGCCCATAGCCCCGGTATTCAATGCCGTCAAACATACGGCCCAGCACACGGGCGGTGTCGGCAATGCTCTCCTTCTTGCCGATCTGGCTTCCGGTGGGGTCCAGATAGGTCACCTGCATGCCCAGGTCATGGGCGGCCACCTCAAAGCTGCACCGGGTGCGGGTGGAGGTCTTTTCAAAAATCAGCGCGATGTTGCGGCCGTGCAGGGTGTCGTGGGGAATGTGTGCCTTCTTCTTGGCCTTCAGGTCCGCGGCCAGGTCCAGCAGGCCCTCGATCTCTTCCGGGGTAAAATCCAGCAGCTTCAAAAAGTTTCTGCCCTTCAAATCCATTGCCATAGGGGTCTCCTTCCACATTCGGCAGCAGGCGGCGCGGTTTTCAAGCCGGTGTCCCGCTTTGTGCTGCATATTTTTTGGAATATGCGCATTTAATTTCAGTTTCGGCGCATATTTATGCAAATCATGGTTCTATTGTAGCCCACTGCCCGGCAAAATGCAAGGGGGCACACAGGGCAGGCTCCGGGCATTCACCTCATTACCTACTGATGTACTTGACAATATTGGTATACTTTAACTGACCCCTTTTTCTTTTACCTTTAAAATACTTTTCTGCGTTCCTGCGCGGGGCGGCTTCTCATCGGCCCTGGGGGCGCTTTTTACACCATCCTCTGCCGGGTTGCTTTCAGGCCCGGCCGTTTACACGTAAAGGAGACTGCATGAGCCAGACCATTCTGCAATTGCAGAACATTGAAAAATCCTTCGACGGCACCCCGGTTCTGCGGGGTATCTCGCTGGACGCTGCCGCCGGGGAGTTTATCACGCTGCTCGGCTCTTCCGGCTGCGGAAAAACCACCACACTGCGCATCATTGCCGGGTTGGAATGCCCCGATGCGGGCCGGGTGCTGCTGGAGGGCCGGGATGTGACCGGCACCCCGCCGGAAAAGCGGGATGTAAACACCGTATTCCAGAATTACGCCCTGTTTCCCCATATGACGGTAGCCGCCAACATCGGGTACAGCCTGAAGCTGCGCCGCCGCCCCAATGAGGACATCGCCAAAGCCGTGGCCCAGGCGCTGGAGCTGGTGCAGCTGACCGGCTACGAAAACCGGATGCCCGCCCAGCTTTCCGGCGGGCAGAAGCAGCGGGTGGCCATCGCCCGGGCGCTGGTAAACCGGCCCCGGGTCCTTCTGCTAGACGAGCCCCTCGGCGCGCTGGACCTTCAGCTGCGCCGCCAGATGCAGCTGGAGCTGAAGGCCCTTCAGCAGCAGCTGGGCATCACCTTCATCTACATCACCCACGACCAGGAAGAAGCCCTCACCATGTCCGACCGCATTGCCGTGATGCGGGACGGGCAGTTTGTGCAGATCGGCACCCCGGCCCAGGTATACGATGAGCCCCGCACCAGCTTTGTGGCTCGGTTTGTGGGCAGCGCCAACATCCTGCAGGGCACCGTGGTGGCAGCCGGCCACCCGGGCGGCCTTGTCACCGCCCGGGTGGCCGGCTGCCCCGTGTGCGCCCGGGCCGGGCAAACCGAGTTCCTGCCCGGCCAGCCCATCGCGCTGGCCCTGCGCAGCGAACAGGTGGACTTTGCCCCCGAGGGCAGCGGCATTCCCGCCGTTGTAAAGGAAAAGAGCTTTGCAGGCGGAATGCTTCGCATTGCGCTGGAGCTGCCGGACGGCAGCCGCCTTGTGGCCAGCCGCCACGGCATTGACCAGAGCCTTGCCCCCGGCCAAAAGCTCTGCGTGCGCTGCGCGCCCGAGGCCGCCGTGCCCGTGGAGGTGGATGACTGATGCCAAGCCGCAAAAACACCCGGCGCACCCCGCTTACCAGCCGGTGGATGGGGCTGACACTGGTCCCCCTGTATCTGTTCACGCTGGTGCTGGTGCTTGGCCCGCTGGTGTACATGTTGGTGCTCAGCTTTGAAACCCGCGCCGACGTGTGGGGGGTCATTCCCCAGTTCACCTGGGCCAACTACAAAAACATTTTTCAGCCCGTCTACCTCAACACCTTTGTGCAGTCGCTGAAGCTGGCGCTGCTGTGCACCGGGCTGATTCTGCTCGTCGGCTACCCCTTCGGCTATTTTATGGCCCGGCTTTCGCCCCGGGGCAAAAAATTCATGACGGCCGCTTTGATGATCCCCTTCTGGACCAACAGCCTCATCCGGCTGTATGGCTGGATCATCGTGCTGCGCAGCGGCGGCACACTGGACAAGGTGCTCATGGCGCTGCACCTGACCCAGCGCCCCCTGAAGCTGCTGTACACCTACCCGGCCGTGGTGGTGGGCATGGTGTACGCCCTGCTTCAGTTCATGATTCTGGCGGTGTATTCCAGCGCCGAAAAGATGGACTGGAGCCTGGTGGAGGCCGCCCGCGACCTGGGGGCCAGCCCTGCCCAGGCCTTTTTCACCGTCACCCTCAAGCTGACCATGCCGGGCCTTCTCTCCGGCGTGATCCTCACCTTCATTCCCAGCATGGGGCTGTTCTTCATTGCGGACATTCTGGGCGGCAACAAGGTGGTGCTGGTGGGCAGCCTGATTCAGGATCAGCTGCTGCAGGCCCACAACTGGCCCTTTGCCGCGGCGCTGAGCGTGGTGCTGATGCTTCTCACCAGCCTGATGATCGGGCTGTACAAGCGGGTGACCCACACCACCCGGCTGGAGGGCCTGCTATGAAAAAAAAGCGCCGCATCTCGTTTTCCACGGTTTATCTGGCCCTGGGGCTGGTCATCATCTATCTGCCCATTGCCCTGGTCATTCTCTACTCCTTCAACGAGAGCAAGCTTTCCAGCGTGTGGGGCGGCTTCTCGCTGAAATGGTACCGCACCCTGTTTGCGGATAAGGCCATGTTCCAGGCGCTGGGCAACAGCCTGATCCTGGGGCTTTCCGCCAGCCTGGCCGCCGGTGTGGTCGGCACGCTTGGAGCCGTGGGGTTTGACCGGGTGCGCCCCCGCAGCCGCAGGCTGATCGAATACCTGACCAGCCTGCCCCTCATGACCCCCGAGATCATTCTGGGCATGGTGTTCATGGCGTTTTTCGGTACGCTGGGCATTCCCTTCGGCATGGGCACCCTGATTCTGTCCCACACCACCTTCTGCATCCCCTATGTGTTCATGCTGGTGCAGGCGCGGCTGGTGGGCATGGACCGCAGCCTGACCGAGGCCGCCCGCGACCTGGGGGCCGGGGAACGGCAAGTGTTTTTCACCATCACCCTGCCGCTGCTACTGCCTGCCATCGTCTCCGGTATGCTTCTGAGCTTCGCCATGAGTCTGGACGATGTGATCATCAGCCTGTTTGTAACCGGCGTTAACGTAAACACCCTGCCCATCAAGGTGTACACAGCCCTGAAAACCGGTGTTACGCCGGAGATCAACGCCCTGTGCACCCTGCTGCTGGCGGCTACCCTGCTGCTGGTGGGGCTGAGCATGCTGTGGAGCAAGATCAGCCGCCTGACCGGCAGCGGGCGCTGAGCCTTCCTTTCCTCGATTTTCCCGGCAGCTCGGGTGACTTTTCCACCAGGCACATTCGGCTTCGTGGAAAACTCCGCCCGTCTCTTCCGGCAAAATATCGCCCCGCTTTGGGGCGCACACACTGTTTTTTACACAGGAGGATTTTTACCATGAACCGCAAACTGAACTCCGTTCTGGCTCTGGCTCTGGCGGGCAGTCTGGCTCTGCTCTCCGGCTGCGGCCAGGCCGCTTCCAGCAGCGAGGGCGCTTCGTCCGCCGCTTCCGGCGATACCCTGCTGAACCTGTACACCTGGGAGGGTATGTTCCCCCAGGAGGTGCTGGACGGCTTCACCGCCGAGACCGGCATTCAGATCAACTACTCCAGCTTTGATACCGACGAGACCATGCTGGCCAAGCTTGAGGCGGCCAAGGGCGGCGATTACGATCTGGTGATCGCCGACGACTACATTGTGGAAACCGCCATCTCCGAGGGTCTGGTGGCTAAGCTGGACAAGACCAAGCTGAGCAATCTGGGCAATGTGAACCCCATCTATCAGGGCCAGTTCTTTGACCCCGAGGATGCCTACACCGTGCCCTACGGCGCCGGTGTGCAGACCATTGTGTACGACCCCGCTCTGGTGGAAAAGCCCATCACCTGCTACGCCGACCTGTGGGATGAAAGCCTGAAGGACAATCTGGCCGTCATCGGCAACTACCGCGTGGTGGACGGCATGGCCCTGAAGGTGCTGGGCGAGAGCTACAACACCGCGGACCCCGCCGTGCTGGAGCAGGCCAAGGCCAAGCTGCTGGAGCTGGCCCCCAACATCCGACTCATCAAGGACGCCAACACGCAGGACGACCTGCTGAGCGGCGAGGTGGGTGCCGCCGTGATGTACACCAGTCAGGTGACCACGGCCTGCCTGGCCAACCCGGACCTGCAGGTGGTTTACCCCACCGAGGGCGTGGGCTTCGGCATCATGGCCCAGTTCATTCCCTCCAACGCCCCGCATTCCGATGCAGCCCATGCCTTCATCGACTACATTCTTCGCCCCGAAGTGGCCAAGAGCTGCTTTGAGTGGATGGGCTACTACTGCACCAACAAGGCCGCCGACAGCCTGATCGACCCCGCCTACCAGTCTTTCCTGACCCTGCCGGAGGACTTCGACGGCAAGACCGAGATGATCCAGAACGTGAGTGCCGAGACCGAAGAGATCCACGCCCAGATGTGGACCGAGTTCAAGGCCGCCTGCGGGCAGTAATCCCCGCACAAACCAAATGCACCCCGGCGTGGAAGCGCAGTATGCTGCGTTTCTCCGCCGGGGTGCTTGTTGTTTTTATGGAGCCATTGATGCGCAGGCGCTGCCGCTCAGCCCAGGCCGAACAGCTGCTTCAACCGCTGCCAGAAGCTGGGCTTCTCGGTCTGCTGGGCCGTGGTCTCGGTCTCGCTGGTCTCGGCGGCCGGAGCCTCCGGCTCCTCCACCTTCATCACAAACTTGATGCTGGCCTCCACGCCGTCCGGGGTGCCGGTGTAGGTGGTGTAGCTCTCCGCCTCGGTCTGCAGGGCGTCCAGGGTATCCAGGGCATCGTCGATCTGCTTGGTGTCCACATCACCGGCCTTTTCCTCGATCTTATCCCGGAACTCGTCCACGCCGTCCAGCAGCTCCTGGGTGCCGTCCACCAGCTTTCCGGTGCCGTCCACCAGATCCACCGTGCCGTCCAGCAGTTCCTGCGTGCCGTCCTTCAGGTCGCCGGTGCCATCCAACAGCTTGCCGGTGCCATCGGCCAGATCGCCGGTGCCGCTCTTGAACTGGCCAATGGCCTCCTTGAACTGGCCGCTGTAGCCGCTCAGGGTCGCGGTGCCGCCCACCAGCTGCTGCGCACCGGCAGCCAGCTGGCTGGTGCCGCCGTAGATGGTCTCGTCGTCCAGCGGGTTCTCGCCGTTGTACAGTGAGGTGGTCAGGTCATTCATCAGGCCCATCAGCTCGTTGGCGGTGGTGCTCACCTGGCCCACCTGCTGCTTCATGGCGGTGGTGTCCAGCCCGGCCACGGGGGCCAGTGCCTCCTGAATGGTCTTGCCCTGAGCCGCCACCTGGGCCGCGGTCTTTTCACCAGCCGCCTGGGCGGCCGCCGCCACGGCTTCCTGATTGGCCTCGCTCTGCAGGCCCTCCGCTACACCCGCAAGCGCCGCCTGTACGGCCGCCTTCTGCTCTTCGCTGAAGCCCAGTTCCTCATTTTCCAGCAGCTCTCCGATGGCTTCTGCATAGGCCTGGGAGGTCTGCGCGGCGGTGTCCGCTGCCGCATCGGCCACAGCCTGGCCCGCGGTGCTCGCCGCATTGGTGGCCGCATCGGTCACGGCTTGGGTCACCGTATCCTGAGCGGCTTTCAGCTGGCTGGTTTCGGGGATGCTGCCCAGTACGCCCTGAATGTCGCCCATCTGGCCTTCCAGGTCCGCCTGAAGCTGGGCCGCGCGGGCCAGCCCGGGCAGCATCCGTTCGTCCATCTGGCCCTTCATCTTGGCCAGACCGGCGTACAGGGTCTCCGTGCCGCTCTTTGTGCCGCTCACACCCGCGTCAAACTCGGTGTACTTGGCGGAGAACTCGCCCATTTTGTCGTTCAGCTTTTTGGCGCCGTCGTCCAGGTCCTTCGCACCATCCTTCAGGTCGCTGGCGCCATCGTCCAGCTCCTTCGCGCCGTCGTGCAGGTCGTGGGCGCCGTCGTCCAGCTCATGGGCGCCGTCATCCAGCTCCGCCGAGCCGTCCTTCAGTTCGTCCATGCCGTCCCGCACCTCGTTCAGGGTCTCGTCCAGCGAGGGGATGTCGTCCACGGTGTCCCGCAGATCCTCCACGCTGCTGGAGGCCGCCAGCAGAATGGTGGGCATCACAAAGGCGTCGGTGTCCGCTTCCAGCGTCACCTCGTCCAGCAGCTTGTCGTTCAGGTCGGAGAGGTCGCCGGTCAGCAGGCCCTTGAAGGTCTCCTGCATACCGGGCAGGGTCACAAAGGCCACCAGCTGGGTCTGGGAATCGGTCTGCACCGTGCCGTTCTCTGCCTTGACGTTGGTGAAGTCATCGGCACCCAGCGCCATGCTCACCACCGTGGCAAAGGGGGTATACACACTGCGGGCCGCCCCGCCGATCTGGTAGGTCTTTTTCAGGTGGTTGGTGAGCTTCACCGTAATTTTCACATGGCCGGCCTTGCCCAGCATCTCAGCGGCGGTCATCTCCTGGCCGTTCAGCTCATAGCGGATGCTGGCGGTAACCGGCGGGGTCTGGGTGCTGTTGCCCTGATAATACACATCGTGGTCGTCGGTGTCCCAGGTGAGGGCATCGCCATTCAGGGTATAAGCCGCATCGCTTTTCAGGTTGGTGATGTCGGTCAGGCTGGTGCGGTCGGTCACGCCCCGAAGGCCGTTGTCGCTGTGCAGCCAGTCGCTGACGACCTGGCTCTGAATGCTGCCGTCCGGGTTCAAAAACAGGAAAACATTCTCATCCTTGGTCACCGGGCTGTCGGCCGCAAAGGCCATGGTGCAGCACCCTGCCGCCAGGGCGGTGCAGGTAACCAGGCTGATGGCTTTTTTCATGGAAGTATTCATCCGTTCAGACCTCTTTTCTCGTTTTGTGGAAGGCAAACGCTCCATGCTGCGCCGGGGCAGCTTCCGCCTTGTCGGGCTTGGGCCAGCGGCGGGTGGTGTGGGCGATGACCGGCGCAAACACAATCAGCAGCGCCGGAAGGATCAGGATAATCACGGCCATGCTGATCAGCGCGCCGCGGCTGATCAGGTGGCACAGGCTGCTGATCAGCTCCATTTGGGAGATGGCTGCCACGCTGGCGGTGGCCGCAAAGAAGGTCAGGCCGCTGGTCAGAATGCTCTGGCTGCACTGTTCCACCGCAATGTGGGCGGCCTCTTTCACGCCGGCCCCCTTCTCCAGCTCCTCTTTGAAGCGAGTGGTGGTCAGAATGGCGTAGTCCACCGTGGCGCCCAGCTGAATGGTGCCCACCACGATGCTGGCCACAAAGGGCAGCTGGGTTCCGGTAAAGTACGGAATGCCCATGTTGATGGCGATGGCGCTCTCGATCGCGCCCACCAGCAGCACCGGAATGGACGCGGAACCGAAGCTGATGAGGATGATGACAAACACCGCCGCGATGGAGGTGACGTTCACATTGCGGAAGTCCACATCCGCCACCTGAATCAGGTCCTTGGTCATGGCGCCCTCGCCGCTGATAACGCCCTGGGGGTCGTAGCTCTTCACAATGGCGTCCAGCTCTTCCAGCTGGTGGTTCTGCTCATCCGCGCCGCTCTTGTAACTGGAGTTTACCAGAATCATCCGGTGGCCGCCTGCATGGAAGATGTCCCGCAGATCGGCCGGCACCAGAGTTTCGGGAATGGCCCCGCCCAAAAACTTTTCGTAGCTGAGCACCTGGTTCACGCCGTCCACCGCCGCCATCTCATTGGAAAGCTCGGTGAGCTGCCGGTTGGTGAGGTTTTCGTCCACGATCACAAAATGGGAGGTGGTCATGTTGAAGTCGTCCTTCAGGCGGTTGGTGCCCACAATGCCGTCCATGGTCTGGGGCAGGCTGTCGAACAGGGTGTAGTAGATGTCCACCTTGTTCTGGGCAATGCCAAAGGGAATGACCAGAATCAAAAAGCAGATCAGCAGCGGCAGGTAATGCTTCGTCACAAACTTTGCCGTGCGGGGCAGCTTGGGAACCAGGGTGCGGTGGTTGAACTTCTCAATGGGCTTACGGAACTGCATCAGCAGGGCTGGCAGCACCGTAACGGTACACACAACGCCCAGCGCAACGCCCTTGGCCATCACAATGCCGATGTCCGCGCCCAGGGTCAGGCTCATGGTGCACATGGCCAAAAAGCCCGCGATGGTGGTGAGGGACGAGGCCGAAATGGACGAAGCCGTGTTGCAGATGGCCCGGGTCATACACTCTTCCAACTGCGCGTCGGTAAGATTTGTGCCTCCCAGGTCGGCCTTTTCTTCCTCAAAGCGGTGCAGCAGAAAGATGGAGAAGTCCATGGTCACGCCCAGCTGAAGCACCGTGGCCAGCGCCTCGGTGATGTAGCTGATCTGGCCCAGGAAGATGTTGGTGCCGAAGTTGTAGGCAATGGGGAACGCCAGCCCCAGCATAAAGATGAAGGGCACCACCGTGCTCTTCAGGCTGAGGAACAGCACCACCAGCGAGCAGCCCACCGCACACAGCACATACAGCGGGATCTCCTGGTCGATCAGGGCCTTGGTGTCCGCCAGAATGGCGGACATACCGCCGATGAAGCAATCCTTGCGCAGGATCGTTTTGATCTGCTGAATGGCGGCCATGGTCTCGGCGCTGGCGCTGGTACCCTCAAACTGCACCAGCAGCATGGTGGCGCCGCTGTTGTTGTAGAAAAAGTCCCGCACATCGGCCGGAAGCATCTCGCTGGGAATGGTCACATCCAGCATATCGCTGGTCCAGACCACCTTGCGCACGCCCGGCACCTGGGCAAGTTCCTCCTTCATCTTCAGGGTCTCAGCGGTGGGTAGGTTTTCCACCGTGAGCATGGCCGTGCTGGCCATGTGGAAGTCGTCCTCCAGATAGGTTTCGCCGATCATGGAGTCCAGCTCTGCCGGAAGATAGGTCAGAATGTCGTAATTGATGTAGGTGCCGATCGCGCCCAGCAAAGACGGAATAAGCAGCAGCACTGCCACAAACAGCACCAGCCTCCGGTGGCGAACCACAAACCGGGCAAGTCGTTTCATGGGATTCTCTCCTTTCAAAATGACTATTAGTCAATTTTGTCTCATTCAGTATACGAGTTTCGCAGTGCAAATGCAATAGTGAAAATGACCAATAGTCAATTTCAAGCAAAACCGACTATTGGTCATTTTTAATCAATTGGGCGATCCGCCCTTGTAAATCCCCCTTGAATCGCCTATACTTTGAACAGCGAACCGCAAAATGCGCCGAATCCTGCCGGGCTGAACAGCCGTCCCAACCGGCCTTTTGGCAGGATATGCGCCCGCCGGGCCGGGTATTCTCCGTGCCCCGCGGAGCTTTTTCACCAAACAAGGAAAGGAGAGCCGTCGTATGCCCAAACAATCCCCCACCCAGCGGGAAGACCGGGAGCAGAACCTTCTGGACGCCGCCTACCGCCTGTTTATGAGCAAGGGCCAGCCCAAAACCTCCATTGACGACATTGTGCAGGAGGCCCAGGTGGCCAAAGGCTCTTTTTATACCTACTTTAAGAATAAGGACGACCTGACCCAGAAGCTGGTGGACCGGCTGTGCACCCGCATTCTGCGAGAGAGTTACGCCGCCAGCCGCCAGATGCCCGCCGCCGACTTTGCCGACCGGGTGGTGCACCTGATGGACCAGATCATCGAGCACTTCAAGCGCAACAAGTTGCAGCTGTACCTCATCCGCCGAAACTTCAGCTGGCCCATGGTGGAGCATGAGCTGAGCCAGCCCTCCGACCCGGTGTGGCAGGATCTGGCCAGCGCCCTGGAGCATAGCCCCCTGATGGAGCGCTACACCCCGGAAGAGCTGTTCCGGCTGATCTTTGTGCTGGTGGAAATGTGCGGCTCCATCTGCTATGCCTCCATCATCGAAGGCCGCCCCGCCGGCATTGAGCAGATGAAGCCCATCCTGTACGACATTGTGCGCAAGAGCCTGGAGGGCTGACCGGCGCACTTTCCCGCTTTTGCAGGCCGCCCCGCGGCTTATACGCAACGAAACGCCACAAAAAACAGCGCCTGACCGGACGACCGCATCCGATCAGGCGCTGTTCTGTTGTTTCTGTTCTTGCAGTTTCAGCCGTTCAGGGGATTGTGTGCCGTTCTGCGCACACCGGCATTATTCCTGCGTGCCCGGCACATCCTGCGGCAGCTGCGCCGCAGGCTCGTTCAGCATGGCCATAAATTCATCGCCGGTGATGGTCTCTTTTTCGTACAGGTACTGGGCCAGCTGATCCAGCTTGCCGCGGTTTTGCAGTAGCAGCTGGGCCGCCTTTTCATGCTGCTTTTTCACCAGGGCCACCACCTGCCGGTCAATGTTGGTCTGGGTTTCGGTCGAGCAGGCCAGCGAGGCATCGCCGCCCAGATACTGGTTGGTCACGATTTCCAGCGCCACCATGTCAAAATCTTCGCTCATGCCGTATCGGGTGATCATGGCGCGGGCCAGCTTGGTGGCCTGCTCAATGTCGTTGGAGGCGCCGGTGGTCACCGAGCCGAAGGCCACTTCCTCGGCGGCACGGCCGCCGGTGAGGGTGGCGATCTTGTTTTCGATCTCCACCTTGCTCATTAGGTAGTGGTTGCCCTCGTCCACCTGCATGGTATAGCCCAGCGCGCCGGAGGTGCGGGGCACGATGGTGATCTTCTGCACCGGGGCCGAGTGGCTTTGCAGCGCCGCCACCAGGGCATGGCCGATTTCGTGGTACGCCACAATGCGCTTTTCTTCGTCGGTGAGAATGGCGTTCTTTTTCTGGTAGCCAGCGATGACCACCTCAATGCTCTCCTCCAGGTCCGCCTGGGTGGCCGAATGCCGCCCGGCCCGCACGGCCCGCAGGGCTGCCTCGTTGATGATGTTGGCCAGCTCTGCGCCGGAAGCGCCGGAGGCCATCCGGGCGATCTTGCCGAAGTCCACATCGCCCGCCACTTTGATCTTCTTGGCGTGTACCCGCAGAATGGCTTCACGGCCCTTCAGGTCCGGCAGCTCCACCGGCACCCGCCGGTCAAAACGGCCGGGGCGGGTCAGGGCCGGGTCCAGCGAATCCGGCCGGTTGGTGGCCGCCAGAATGATCACGCCGGTGTTGTCCTCAAAGCCGTCCATCTCGGTCAGCAGCTGGTTCAGGGTCTGCTCCCGCTCATCGTTGGTACTCAGCTGGCCGTCCCGCTTTTTGCCGATGGCGTCGATCTCGTCAATGAACACGATGCAGGGGGCCTTCTCCTTAGCTTGACGGAACAGGTCGCGCACCTTGGAAGCGCCCATGCCCACGAACATCTCCACGAATTCCGAGCCGGACATGGAGAAGAAGGGCACGTTGGCCTCACCGGCCACCGCCTTGGCCAGCAGGGTTTTGCCGGTACCCGGAGGGCCCACCAACAGCACGCCCTTGGGCATGGAAGCGCCGATGTCCCGGTATTTGTTCGGATTGTGCAGGTAATCCACGATTTCGGAGAGGTTCTCCTTGGCCTCGTCCTCACCGGCCACATCCGTAAACTTGATGCCCTCCGAGGATTTCACATACACCTTCGCGTTGGATTTGCCCGTGCCGAACATCATGGAGTTCGGCCCGCCCATTTTCTTCATCATCTGCTTGGTGAACATCTGCCCCAGGCCCACAAAAATCACAATGGGCAGCGCAAAGCTGAGCAAAAAGCTCAACACGGGCGACATCTGCTCCTGAATCTCGCTGGCAAACTGTGCCCCGTGGTCATACAGGCGCTGGGTTAGTTCCGGGTCGCTCATCAGGCCGGTTTTGTACAGCTGCGTGTTGTCCTTGTCCGTAAAGAGGATCTGATTGTCCTGCAATTCCACCTTGCCGATGTTGTCGTTGTAGGTCATCTCCATGAAGGTGTTGTAATCCACTTCTTTGACCTGCCGCTGGCTGATCATGGGCATGACCAGCATATTGAACAGCAGAAGAAGCAGGATCACAATGCAGTAATAGGCGATGAGGGGTTTCTTGGGTGTTTTTACCTCATTCATGAAAAAAACTCCATTCTGTATGGGAATCCAGCCTGCCCGGCGGCCCCTTTGCACGCCGCCGGTTCCAAATTTTCCCGGCTGAATCCGGATGATGTAACGGTTATACCATTCAAGTATGTACAAACTTGTAACAAACCTTGGCGGGTTTGCAGAGGCTTTTTACCAAAATCAAATTTATGTCTCAAACCGAGGTCCCGTCTCCCGCTTCGGTGCCGCATTTCATGCGCCCGGCCCGCCCAACCTGCCGCAAAAAAGCAGACAGGCCCGCGGAGGTGCTTTCCCCCATTGGCTTGTCTGCCTGTTTATCCCGGCATTTTTCCCGCATTGTTTTTCCGCTTGTACTTTTTTGAGCTAAGGCAACACCGCACAATTTCCGCCGGGCGGCTTAAGCACCGCTGCGGTATTGCCCCCAAAATCATCCCAGCTCGTTCAGGCCGCTGACGCACATAATCACAAAAAGCCCCAGCAGCAGCACCCACTCCAGCACCTGAATCATATAAAAGGTGTCGCTCGGCTCTACCTCGCCCTTCACGTACCAGCTGAGACTGACGCGATTCAGCGATTCCCCGAATAAAATCACAAACACCGCAAGGCCCAGCACCAGGCAGGCCTGCCCGTAATACTTCAGGCTGCCCTTCACCACGGTGTCACCGGCGGCGGCGCGGCCCAGCCATCCGGGGCTGACCCAATCGTCCAGCGCGCGCTCGCCCGTTTCGTAGCTGAAGCCCACAGACGGGATCAGCGCGCCGCTTTCGTGCCGCTTGTAAAGCCGCCCCTGTTCGTCCGCAAAGCCCTCAAACACGTTCTTTTCCTGCCAAGTGATGGTCACCGGCCACCAGGTGATGGTCACCGGCCAGCAGGGCTGGCTTTTCTCCAGCCCCAGGCCCTCTTCGCGCTGCTCCTCGCTGCCGAGGGTCACCCGGCCTTCGCCGGTTCCGGCCTGGGCAGCGTCCACCCGCACATACACCGTTTCACCGGGTCGATAGTCGCCGTCCACCTGCACTGTCACCGGCGTATCGCCGTATACGGTGCCCTGATACAAGCCATCGCCGCGCTGGCGCAGGCTGCCGTTGCCAAAGGCAAGCACCGGCTTGCCGCCAGCCAGCAGGTAGGCCGCCAAAAACACCGCCGCCAGAGCGGCCGCCAAAATCAGGGCCGCCCTGCGCCCCCACAGAAACTTTTCCCGGGTTGTTTTTCGGCCGAACTCATCCAGAAACCGTTCGAGCATTCGATAGCCCTCCTTTGCTTTTTTCCGGGTTGCGGCCAGGCCCGGCCGGACTGTACGGAACATTTGTATTATACCACAAAAAGGGCGGATGCCCAACGCGAGCACCCACCCTTGTGATTCCTAGTACATTGGTCTCAAAGCCTCATCTCAGATGTGGAAGCGGTGAACGGATGAACATTTCATAGGGTCCACGTTCCTTCTTTTTCTGATTTTGGAATTGATGCAACGTTTTAGCTGTTCATTGGTTTCAAAGCCTCGTGGTTTGGATTTCCGTATCTCGCGGTGGGGGGATAATTTGCCCATCGTGGCTTCTTACACCGGCCCAAATGCCGCGCGCCTTGGGGAATGCTGCTTAGTACATCGGTTTCAAAGCCTCATCTCAAAGGTTGGAATTGAACCATCCGTCTCTGTCACGCTGCCGGCCTGCTCCGGCCCAATGTCAGGGGTGGATGTGGGGACGCATCACAAATCGCTTCATTCTGCGTCATCCTTTCCTTGGTTTGGTTGGGGATGATCTTCAGTACATTGGCTGCAATGCCTCTTTGACATCCGGCTTATCCATGCGCCCGGTCCGCCATCGTGCGTTGCGGGTGCGTTTGTTTGGTGCAAACCATTCGGGGTTCTTTGAACCCTCTGTTGTTTCAGCTGTTCATTGGAGTAACCCTTTGTAGATTTCTGGTTCGTGTGAAACGAGATTTTATGGTTGCTTCCGGCAGCCTTTGCGCCGGGCCGTCAAATCACTTTTCGCTTGGCTCAAAATCTATATTAAAAGGTTTTTTATCGTTCTCTCCGGCAGTCGGCCGGGGTTCTGGTCAGTTTCTTACGGTAAAGCCCTTCCTTGGTCTCTTACAGGATCACATCCTGGGGTGTGAGGGTACCGTTTATCTGCCGACCCCGGGCTGCCAATGCTGCACGGGTTCTTCAGTCTTTGCCATCGGGATCAAGCTCCTTTCCGACCACCGAGGGGGTTTGGATTTCGGCATCCCCTTCTGCTTTTTGCTTCGGTGGTGTTCTCTTTTGTTTGATTTTATTATAGCCAACTCCCGCCTTTGTTTCTATTGACAAATTGCACGTAGTTTGTTGATCGTTTTTGTGCAATTGTGCTACGCATATAGACAATTGTTTCATTTTCATCTTCAAATCAAACGAAATGAAGTTGTTTTTCAAATTCACATTGTGGCACGTTCCGGTCAATGGTTTTCCCGTTTCCGATACTTCACGCTAAAAAATTCCGCTGCATCGAGCCAAAGCGGCCAAACAAAAAAGGCGGCGTGCCGCCGCCCGCAAAACGGGAGGTTGGCACGCCGCCTGAATGCAGCGAAGGGATTACTTCTCCTCGATGCTGTACTCGAAGCCGTACTCGGCCTTCAGGGCTTCCACCTGATCCTTGGTGTCCTCAATGAAGGTCGGCTCATACACGCTGTTGCCGTTGTGGGCCTTCTTGTAGTCCTCCAGAATCTGGGTCAGCTTGCCCCAGGCTTCGTCCTGCGTGGCCTGTGCCATCTCCTGGGGGAACTGGATGATGTACTCGCGATGTTTGGGAATGCGTGCTTTCATGGTAATTTCTCCTTTTATTGGTTCAATCATTGTGCGGTTCAAACGGTTCCGGGTCCGCCCTCTTCCAGGCCGAACACCCGCCGGGCGTTGGCCGCGGTTCGGGTCAGCAGTTCCTCCTCGGGCATGTCCAGCTCCCGGGCCAGTACGGCGGCGGTGTGGGCGATCAGCCCCGAGTCGTTCCGCTTGCCCCGGAAGGGCACCGGCGCCATATAAGGGCAGTCGGTCTCCAGCAGCAGCTGTTCCGGCGGGGTCGCCTTGGCCGCCTCCAGCGCGCGGCGCGCCCCCTTAAAGGTAGCCGACCCGCCAAACCCCAAATACAGCCCCTGGGCGGTAAGCCATTCGGCGTCGTCCGCACTGCCGGAATAGCAGTGCAGAATGCCCTTGGGCTTATACTTGCGCAGCAGCTCGTACATGGGGGCATGGGCCTCCCGGTCGTGCAGGATGATGGGCTTGTCCAGCTCCCGGGCCAGCTTCAGCTGGGCTTCCAGCAGGTCCAGCTGGGCCTGCTCCGGAATGGGCCAGTGGTGGTCCAGCCCGCACTCGCCGACGGCCACCACCCGCTCGTCCTCAAACAGAGGGGCCATATCCCGCAGCTCGGCGGCCCAATCGCCCCGGTACACAGCCACCGTGGCCGCGTCTTCCTCAATCAGGCTCTCCGGGTGAATGCCCACCGCGGCCCACACATAGGGGAACTTGTGTGCCAGCGCCACCGCCAGGGCGGCATCGCCGGAGTGGGTGGCGCACTCGCACACCCCCACCACGCCCTCTTCGGGCAGGCGGGCCAGCAGCTCCTCCCGGTCCGGGTCGAAGCGGGTGCTGCAATAGTGGGCGTGGGTATCAAAAATAGGGCCTTTCATCGCGTTTGCCTCAGCAGAGCTGAGCGCCGGGCTTCACGGTCTCCGGCAGCTGCAGCACCGTCACGTTGCCCTCGTCATCCTCGGCGGAAACGATCATGCCCTCGCTCACATACTTGCCCTTCATCATGGGCCGGGGGGCCAGGTTGGCCACAATGCACAGATGCTTGCCGATCAGGTCCTCCGGGGCATACCACTTGGCAATGCCGGAGAGGATGGTGCGCTCGCGCTCGCCGTCAAACAGGGTAAACTTCAGCAGCTTCTTGCTCTCCTTCAGGCGCTCACAGGTCAGCACCTTCGCCACACGCATCTCGCACTTGGCAAAGTCGTCGATGGTGATCTCGGGCAGATGCTCCTGCTCCTTCGCCTCAGCCTGCTCGGCCTTGGGGGCCTCGGCGGGCTTCTCGGCAGCCTTTGCGGCCTCGGCAGCGGCCTTGCGGGCAGCGTCCTGCGCGGCCAGCTCGGCCAGCTCCTTGTTCACGTCAATGCGGGGGAACAGCGCCTCGCCCTTGTGGACGGTGTAGCTGGCGCGCTTGCCCCAGCTCAGGTCCTCAAAGCTCAGCTCGCCCTCGGCCAGGCCCAGCTGGGCAGCCATCTTGGGGGCGGTGTTGGGCAGGTAGGCATTCAGCAGAATGGCCGCCATGCGCAGGCTCTCGCACAGGTTGTACAGCACCTGCTGCAGTTGCTCCTTCTTGCTCTCATCCTTGGCCAGGGCCCAGGGCGCGGTCTCGTCAATGTACTTGTTGGCCCGCTGAATGGCCTTGAAGATCTCCTGCAGGGCCTGGGGAATGAGCAGCTCGTCCATATCCTTGGCCACCTGGGCGGGCATGGCGCTCACCACAGCCTTCAGGTCCTCGTCAAACTCGGTGGCTGCGCCGGTGGGGGCCACGGTGCCGCCGAAGTACTTTTCGCACATGGCCACGGTGCGGCTGAGCAAGTTGCCCAGGTCGTTGGCCAAGTCGGAGTTGATGCGGTTGATGAGGGCCTCGTTGGTGAACATACCGTCGTTGCCGAAGGGGATCTCACGCAGCAGGAAGTAGCGAATGGCGTCCACGCCGTAGCGCTGGCACAGGACCACAGGGTCCACCACATTGCCCACGGACTTGCTCATCTTGCCGCCGTTCATCAGCAGCCAGCCATGGCCGAACACCCGCTTGGGCAGGGGCAGGTCCAGCGCCATCAGCATGGCAGGCCACAGAATGGTGTGGAAGCGCAGAATCTCCTTACCCACCATGTGAATGTCGGCGGGCCAGAACTTGTCGTAGTCGCTGTATTTCTCGTTGCCGTAGCCCAGCGCGGTGATGTAGTTGCTCAGGGCGTCCACCCACACATACATGGTGTGCTTGGTGTCAAAAGGAACGGGAATGCCCCAGGGCACGGTAGTGCGGGACACGCAGGTGTCCTGCAGGCCCTGCTTGATGAAGGCGATCATCTCGTTCTTGCGGCTTTCCGGCTGGATGAACTGAGGGTTCTCCTCATACCACTTCAGCAGACGGTCGGCGTACTTGCTGGTTTTGAAGAAGTAGGCTTCCTCCTCGGCCTCGTACACATCGCGGCCGCAGTCGGGGCACTTTCCGTCCTTCAGCTGGCTGTCGGTCCAGAAGCTCTCGCAGGGCTTGCAGTAATGGCCCTTGTACACGCTCTTGTAAATGTCGCCCTTGTCGTGCAGCGTGGTGAAGATTTTCTGGCAGCTCTCCATATGGTAATCGTCGGTGGTGCGGATGAACCGGTCATAGCTGATGTCCAGCAATTTCCACAGGTCCTTCACGCCGCCGGGGCCTTCCACAATGTTGTCCACATACTGCTTGGGGGTCACGCCGGCCGCGGCGGCCTTATCCTGAATCTTCTGGCCGTGCTCGTCGGTGCCGGTGAGGAACATCACCTCTTTGCCCTGCAGCCGCTTGAAGCGGGCCAGCGCATCGCAGGCCACGGTGGTGTAGCTGTGGCCGATGTGCAGCTTATCGCTGGGATAGTAAATGGGGGTGGTGATGTAGAACGTATTCTTATCCATGTTGTTTCTTCCTTTCACAGAAGGCCGCGAATGGAACGGACCTTCGTATTGCCTGCATGGCCGGCAACCGCCGACCCGCAATAATCTATTATATAGTATAAAAGGCTTTGCCGCAAAGTCAAGCGGCCCACCGCGGCAGCGCCCCGCCGGTTTGTTGCCAAAGTCACAGAAATTCTGCCTTCGGTTTGTATAAACTGATGCTGAACCGGTGCAGACGAAAGGGGCACCGCCCGCCGTTTTCCGGGCGGTGAAGCCCGGCCGTATGCGCGGTTCCGTGTATGGACAAGCGCTGCCGGGGCCACTATAATCGAAGCACGGGGGTGTTCCTGCCCCCTGCTGGTTTTTGATTCACCCGGTCAAGATTACAAAAAGAAAGAAGGCATTCTCCATGAAAGATGTGCATCTTATCGCAGCCGATACCTATTGGCTGGGCGGCAGCGACCGCCGCCTGGCCCTGTTTGAGAATCTCTTTCCCATTCCCCGGGGCGTGAGCTACAACTCCTACCTGATCCTGGACGAAAAGACTCTGCTGCTGGATACGGTGGATTCTGCCGTGGCCCAGCCCTGGCTGGAGAACCTCACCGCTCTGCTGGCCGGCCGCCCGCTGGACTATCTGGTCATCAGCCACATGGAACCGGACCACTGCGCCCAGATCGCCCGGCTGACCGCCCTCTGGCCCGACCTGAAGCTGGTGGTAAACGCCAAAACCTGCCCCATGCTGCGGCAGTTCTTCGGCACCGACTGGCCCGACCGGCAGGAGGTTGTGGCCGAGGGCAGCACCCTGAGCACCGGCCGCCACACCCTGCGGTTTGCCATGGCCCCTATGGTGCACTGGCCCGAGGTGATGGTGAGCTTTGACGAGGCCACCGGGGCGCTGTACACGGCCGACGGCTTCGGCACCTTCGGCGCGCTGGACGGCGCGGTTTTTGCCGATCAGGTGAACTTTGAGCGGGACTGGCTGGACGATGCCCGCCGCTATTACGCCAACATCGTGGGCAAATATGGCGCTTCCGTGCAGGGGCTGCTGAAAAAGGCCGCCGCCCTGCCGGTAAAGATGCTCTGCCCCCTGCACGGGCCCATCTGGCGCAAGGATCTGGATTGGTTCCTGGAAAAGTATGACCGGTGGAGCCGCTGGCAACCGGAGGGCAGCGGCGTGATGGTGGTGTACGGCAGCATGTACGGCAACACCGCCCGGGCGGCCGAGCTGTTCGCCGGGCTTCTGGCCGAGGGCGGCGCTGAGGACCTGCGGGTGTACGACGCTTCGATCACGCCGGTCAGCCATCTCATCGGCGAGGCCTTCCGCTGCAAGCAGATCGTTCTGGCTTGCCCCACCTACAATGGCGGGGTGTACCCGGCCATTGAGGCCTTTGTAAACGACATGAAGGCCCTGGCGCTTCAGGGCCGCACCTTTGCTCTGCTGGAAAACGGCAGCTGGGCCCCCGCGGCTGCCCGCCTGCTGCGCCCCAGCCTGGAGGCCATGAAGAACACCACCGTGCTGGAGCCGTTGGTCACCATCCGGGGCGCTTTGCAGGAGGACCAAATGGAACAGCTGGCCGCCTTGCGGGATGCCGTTCTTGCCGGCTGCTGAGCCCTGCCTCGCCAAAAGCCGCTTTTCCCCCACAGAAGGCCGCCTGTCCGCACTGCTTCTTGCCGGCCCGGGGCCGCGGCTCTTCAGCAATTTTTCGGATTTGTCTATTTTTTAACAAAATCTTTCATTTTCCCCTTGCGCCCCGCCCCAAGGTACTGTATACTGAGGGCAATGAATCCGGCCGGCCTTCTGGCCAAGGGCCAGCGCACCCGCCCATGCTGACAGGGCAGGGGCGGCAGGGCGGCCCGGCCAACAAACCTTTGCGGATAAAACAAGGAGGCAATCGTATGGCAACTGCAAAAATGCGCAAGCACTTCATTCTGGAAGGCCAGGTTCAGGGCGTGGGTCTGCGTTTCCGGGCTGAGTACGCCACCCAGATGATCCCCGTCACCGGCTGGATCAAAAACTGTGAGGACGGCGTGGTCGAGCTGGAGCTTCAGGGCAGCGAAGAGGACATCAACCGCTTCGTGGCCGAACTGGAGAAGGGCCGCTATGTGCAGGTGGAAAAGCGCATTGTGAAGGACCTGCCTCTGGTGGAGGACGAAGTGGGCTTCAAAGTGCTTGAGTGATTCCGGCGAGCCGTTTTGTCCATATTGCAGCACCGCATTCAGTTCAAAGCAGCGCCTCGGGGCCAGTGCCCCGGGGCGTTTTTATATTCCGAAGCGTCCAAAAGTCATACTTTTACCGCTGCTTCCCGGGGTTCTATGCGTCCGGATGTGTTCTCTTAACACGCACAATTGGAACATTTATCCTGCTTGGCCCGGTGTGCCGGACGGCCCTTTGGCATAAACGCCGAAACCGTCTCGCGCGCGCCGTTTTGGCTTGCCCACACCCTGAAAAGATGTTATAGTAGATTTTGGGCCGCGCAGGCGGTGTCGCCTGTGCATATGCAGGCCCCAGGCAAGTCAGCCGGGGGGTGAAGCCCACCCTATGCCGGTATGGAAAAGGACGGTAATTGCTATGAAGAGTGACATCGAAATCGCCCAGGCTGCCCAGATGCAGCCCATCACCCAGATTGCCGAAAAGCTGGGTCTCACCGAGGATGAGATCAGCCTGTACGGCAAGTACAAGGCCAAGATCGACCATCGCCTGCTTCAGCAGCCCCACAAGCAGGGCAAGCTGATTCTGGTAACGGCCATCAGCCCCACCCCCGCGGGCGAGGGCAAAACCACCACCAGCGTGGGCCTGGCCGATGCAATGAATGCCCTGGGCAAAAAGACCATGCTCTGCCTGCGTGAGCCCAGCCTGGGCCCCGTGTTCGGCGTAAAGGGCGGCGCGGCCGGCGGCGGCTACGCCCAGGTGGTGCCCATGGAGGACATCAACCTGCACTTCACCGGCGACCTGCATGCCATCGGCGCAGCCAACAACCTGCTGGCCGCCATGGTGGACAACAGCGTCTATCAGGGCAACCCCCACAACATTGACCCCCGGCGCATCGTGTGGAAGCGCTGCGTAGATATGAACGACCGTCAGCTGCGCTTTGTGGTGGATGGCATCGGCGGCAAGGTGAACGGCACCCCCCGTGAGGACGGCTTCGACATCACCGTTGCCAGCGAGGTCATGGCCATCTTCTGCCTGGCCACCGACCTGGAGGACCTGAAGGCCCGCCTGAGCCGCATTGTGGTGGCGTACAGCTACGACGGCAAGCCGGTCACCGCCGGTGACATCGGCGCGGCCGGCGCCATGACGGCCCTGCTGAAGGACGCCATCGACCCCAACCTGGTGCAGACGCTGGAGAACAACCCCGCCATCATCCACGGCGGCCCCTTCGCCAACATTGCCCACGGCTGCAACAGCGTAATGGCCACCAAGCTCAGCCTGTCTCTGGCCGATTATGTGGTCACCGAGGCCGGTTTCGGCGCCGACCTGGGCGCGGAGAAATTCCTGGACATCAAGTGCCGCATGGCCGACCTGGCCCCCAGCGCCGTGGTGTTGGTTGCCACCGTGCGCGCCCTGAAGCATCACGGCGGCTGCCCCAAAACCGAGCTGAACCAGCCCAGCGTGGAACTGGTGAAGGCCGGTGCTGCCAATCTGGCCCGCCACATCGACAACATGAAGAACCAGTTTGGCCTGCCTGTGTGCGTGGCCGTGAACGCCTTCCCCACCGACACCCCGGAAGAGCTGGCCGCGGTGGAAGAGCTGTGCGCTGAAATGGGTGTGCCCTGCGCCCTGAGCGAGGTATTCGCCAAGGGCGGCGAGGGCGGCAAGGCCCTGGCCGAGCAGGTTCTGAAGCTGATCGAGAGCGCCCCCGAAGGCGGCTGCCCCATCCGCTACACCTACCCCGCCGAGGCCAGTCTGACCGAGAAGATTGAGGCTGTGTGCAAGAACATCTACCGGGCCGACGGCGTGACCTACTCTCCCGCCGCTAAGAAGGCGCTGGACGAGTTCACCGCCCTGGGCTACGGCAGCCTGCCCGTGTGCATCGCCAAGACCCAGTACAGCTTCAGCGACGATGCCAAGCTGCTGGCCGCGCCCGAGCACTTCACCATGAACGTGCGGGATGCCCGCCTGTCGGCCGGTGCCGGGTTCGTGGTGGTCATCATGGGCAACATCATGACCATGCCCGGCCTGCCCAAGAAGCCCGCCGCCGAGTCCATTGATGTGGATGCCAACGGCAAGATCACCGGCCTGTTCTGATCCTTTGGCTGTTTTTTGATTGAAAGATTCTGCGGCGCACCGTAAAATGGTGCGCCGCATTTTTTTGCTGTGCGCCCACTTCGCCCGCAAAAGATCGGGCTGAATAAGCAGGCCCGAACCATCCAGCGTATATACAAAAGAACAGACACAGTCCCTCGACGGTTTTCCGCCGGGACTGTGTCTGTTTTTGTTTTGGATCATCCGATTCGTTCAAAATGGCCGCGGAATCCGCTTTTCTCTCAGCTCTCGATGTAGTAGGAGCTACCATTCTCATAGGTGTTGCGGCGGTTGTACACCGTGTGGGTCAGAATGTAATTCTCCCACACCCGGTAGCCCTCGGGGGACATATGCACACAGTCGTAGTTGCCCAGATACTCGGTGCGCATCTGGCCCTCTTCGTCCACCAGGGCCTCCTGAATGTCCAGGAAATACACCCCCCACTTGGCCGCCAGAACCGCCAGCTGGTCGTTCACCTGGCGGAAGCGCTCGTTGGTCAGGCTCATCTGGTTGGGCAGGCGCTTTTCCTCCCGGATGGGGGGCAGGGCCTGCACATAGATGCCCACACCGTCGGGCAGCTCGTCGGTCAGCCGCTCCAGCATCCGGTCGTAGTAGGCGATGAAGGATTCATCGGTGGTGTTGTTCAGGGTGTTCACGCCCAGCTCCACGTACACATTGTCCGGCTGGCTGTCGATCAGGGCCTGCATGGGCACCTGCTCCTCGCCCGCCAGATTCTTCACGGCGGCGTCGTCCACCACCTGTTTTACGCCCATTCCCTTGTAGGCGCAGAAGTACGAGCGGTCCTTCGCCTCTAGCCCTGTATAGGTCTGGAACCCCTGGGTCAGGCTGTCGCCCAGGAACGTCACGCCGTTCAGGTAGCTGGAATCCGCCTTGCCGTTGGCGGGCAGGGCCATCATCCGGTAATCCGCCGAGCGGATCTCCCCGTCAATGGTCTGCTCCACCGGCTCGCGGGTGTTCCAGCTGCCATCGTCCTCCCGGCCGGTCTGGGCCTTCAGCGGGGCCTGGGTGGCCGTTTCCTGCGGCTTCTCCGTGGCGGCGGGGACAGGCTCTGCCTGTTTGCTGCACCGCACCAGCAAAAGCGCCGCTGCAAGCACTGCGCCAAGCACCACGATGGCTGCCGCGAAGCGACGCCAGGCCGCCTTGCGCTTGCGGCGCCGGGTCTGTTCATAAAATTCACGATAGTTGGCCATTTCACTTTCCTCTATGCAAAGGGCCGCTGCGCCCGGTGCCAAAATGCAGGCTGTGCTGCCGCCGGGCATTTTTCGCAGCCGTTTTGATTGCGATACATTTATTATTATATCGCCGCCCCGGCCCCGGTGCAAGGTGTTACCCGACGGTTCTTTCTGAAAAAAGATGAAGGCGCCCAGCCGGCCCAGGCCGCATCTCCGCACGGCGTTTTTCCCCGCCCGGCGGTTTTCACTTGACGAACCGCCCCGCAGCGCCTATACTGAAAGCAATGCATCTGGTTTTGAATACCAGATTCCGCTCTCCTTCGGGCTACAGCGCCCGGGGCCGCGGCAAAAATCAATGAAAACGAGGGTTGCATATGACCTGGGCACTTGTTTCTGATTCCACCTGTGAGATCCGCTCCATCGACCATCTCGCCCCCGATACCGCCTTCTACACAGTTCCGCTGAAGATCCGTGTGGGCGAACGAGAATATGTGGACAACGCCATGCTGGACACCGAGGCCATGCTGGAAGCCATGGCCAACTACAACGGCCCCTCTTCCACCGCCTGCCCCGCCCCAGAGGAATGGGCCGAAAAGTTCCTGCTGGCGGATCAGGTGTTCGCCATTACCATCACCAGCGGCCTGTCCGGCAGCTACAACAGCGCCATGGTGGCCCGGGATATGGTTCTGGAAAGCCACCCAGAAAAGAAAATTTATGTGATGGACAGTCTCTCCTGCGGCGGCGAGCTGGCCCTGATTCTGTGGCACGTGAACGAGCTGATCGCCGAGGGAACGCCTTTTGAAGAAGTGTGCGCCGAAGCCGAGCGCTACTGCAGTGAGCGTACCCTGCTGTTTGCCCTGGCCAACTTTGACAATCTGGTCAAGAACGGCCGCATGAACCGTCTGGTGGGCTTCATGGCCGGAAAGCTGAACATGCGCGCCGTGGGCATTGCCAGCGACGAGGGCAAAATCTCCATGGTGCACAAAACCCGGGGCGAGATCAAGATGCTGGCTTTTATGATGGAGGAAATGGACCGGCGCGGCTTCATCGGCGGGCCGGTGGTCATCAGCCACTGCAACAACTCCGAGGGTGCGCACCGGCTCAGTGCGGGCATCCGCGCCAAATGGCCTGACAGCAAGGTTACGGTGCTGCCCTGCGGCGGCCTGACCTCGTTCTATGCCGAGGATCAGGGCATCCTTCTGGGCTTCTGAGCGGAATACGGCGGGCGGTTCTTCGGGAAGGGCCGTCCGCTTTTCTCTCCGGTGTTTCACTGTATGCGGGGTGCATTCGGCCCGAACGGCCGCCCTGCACACCCGCCAAACGGAAAGGATGAACGAACATGAGCAAAGCCTGTGTATTTTTTGCGGACGGCCTGGAAGAATGCGAAGCCCTTATCGTGGTGGATGTTCTGCGCCGGGCGGGTGTTGAGGTGACCACCGCCTCCATCAGCGGCAGCCGCGCGGTGCGCAGTACCCACGGCGTAGGCCTGGAGGCCGATGCGCTGGCCGCCGAGCTGAACGAGGCGGACTTTGACCTTCTGGTGCTGCCCGGCGGCCAGCCCGGCACCACCCATCTGGGCGAAAGCCCGGTGGTGGCCCGCATGGTTACGGCGGCGGCCAGCCAGGGCAAAAAGGTCGCGGCCATCTGCGCCGCCCCCACCGTGCTGGCCAAGCTGGGGCTGCTGAATGGCCGCGAGGCCGTGTGCTACCCCAGCTGCCGGGAAAATCTGGCCGGTGCGGTTCAATCCGCGCAGCCCGTGGTGGTCAGCGGCCGCTTCATCACCGGTGAAGCGCTGGGCAGCGCCATCCCCTTTGCGCTGGAGCTGGCCGCCCAGCTGACCGGCCGCGCAAACGCCGAGGCCGTGGCAAAGGCAATTTGTTACAATTGGTAAGCGGGCCGTTTTATCCGAATTTCTGCACAGACGCAGAGAGTAAACCACACTCTCTGCGTTTTTTGCGTTTAAATGGCCCTTTTCTCCCGGAACTTCAGCTACCAAAATTGCCCGGTCTGTGCTATAATTTTGGGTATAGCAGCGGCGTGCCAACTCTGCCGCTGAAACTGATTCAAAGAAGGGATTTGTATGTCAGAAGCATTGGATTTTGATCTGGTTGCCCAGCAGGCGGCGCAGGCTGCCCGGGAACTGTTGGAGGCTGCGAACCCCGCCCCCGGTGATTTTTTTGTAGTGGGCTGTTCTTCCAGTGAGATCGTGGGCGGCCACATCGGCAAAGATAGCAGCCTGGACGCGGCTGCCGCCGTCTACGCGGGCATTGCGCCTGTGGTAAAGGAGCATGGCCTGTGGCTGGCCGCCCAGTGCTGCGAGCATCTGAACCGAGCGCTCATCGTGGAAAAGGCCGCCCTGCCCCCCTTCACGCCGTTGGTCAACGTGCTGCCCCAGCCCCATGCAGGCGGCAGCTGGGCCACCACCTGCTGGCAGAAGTTTGAGCATCCCGCCGCAGTGGAAGCCCTTCCCTTCGGCGCCGGGGCCGGCATGGACATCGGCGGCACCCTCATCGGGATGCATCTGCGCCCGGTGGCCGTGCCGGTGCGCCTGAGCCTGAACCACATCGGCCGGGCCATCCTGCTGTGCGGCCGCAGCCGCCCCAAATACATCGGCGGCGAACGGGCCCATTACCAGCCGGAGCTGCGCTGAGAGGAGACGATTTTATGGATGAACTGACCGCCCTTCGCCAGAATGTGGAGACCGTGCGCAGCCGCATGGCCGATGCCCTGGCCAAAGCCGGGCGCAAAGAGGGCGACGTGCTGCTGTGCGCCGCCAGCAAAACCCGCACGCCAGCCACCGTTCGCCTTTCCGCCCAGCTGGACATTGACCTGTTTGGCGAGAACCATGTGCAGGAGCTGGTGGAAAAGACCGACGCGGGCGCTTACCTGCAAAAGCCGGCCCACATGATCGGCCATTTGCAGACCAATAAGGTCAAGCAGACCGTGGGCCGTGCCGCCCTCATCCAGTCGGTGGATTCCGATCGGCTTTTGAAGGCCATTCAGAAGGAGGCCGCCAAGCAGGATCTTTGCCAGGACGTTCTGCTGGAGGTGAACATCGGCGGTGAGGCCAGCAAGAGTGGCGTGGCCCCCGAAGCCCTGTGGCCGCTGATGGAAGCCGCCGAGGCCCTGCCCAACCTGCGGGTGCGCGGCCTGATGGCCATTCCCCCCGCTGACCTGAGCGAGGACGATGCCCGCCGGGCCTTTGCTGCCATGCGCACCCTGTTTGAGCAGGCCCAGGGCCGGGGCTACACCCGCGCCCGGCTGGACATTCTGAGCATGGGCATGAGCGACGATTTTGCCGCCGCCATTCTGGAGGGCAGCACCATGGTGCGGGTGGGCACCGCCATTTACGGCGCCCGCTATTATCCACCCAAGGCCACCGTGTAACCGGACACCTTATTTTTTATAAAACGCAAAGGAGGCCCCGCCCGTGAACGACAACGAACCCCTGGCCCAGCTGCTGGAGGAAACGCGCCAGACCAACCGCCTGCTGTGCCGCCAGCTGACCTGGAGCCGCATTCTCGCCGTTGTGCTGGCCATCATCGCCGCGGCCGCCGTGGTGCTGGCCGTGCGGCTGGGCGGCGAACTGAGCCGCCTGACCGAGATGCTGAACCAGCTGAATATGGACAGCCTGAATTCCGCCCTCAACCAGCTGAGCCAGCAGCTGACCAATCTGGATATGGACGGCCTGAACCAGACCGCCGAAAGTCTGCGGCAGGCCGCCGACAATCTGAACCAATTTTCCGACACCCTGAAGAACTTCCGCCTGTTTGGCTGACCCGGGCGTTCCGCCCGCGGACGAAAGGACGTGTGAACCATGCGCATTGTTGTTAAAGTTGGTACTTCCACCCTGGCCCATCCCACCGGCATGATGAACATCCGCCATGTGGAAGAGCTGGTCAAGGCCCTCAGCGACCTGAAAAACGCCGGGCATGAGCTGATCCTCGTGTCCTCCGGTGCCATCGGCATGGGCGTGGGCAAGCTGCCGCTGCAAAAGCGCCCCACCGACATCCCCACCAAGCAGGCGGCCGCCGCCGTGGGCCAGTGTGAACTGATGTACACCTACGACCGGCTGTTCGGCGGTTACAACCACACCGTGGCGCAGATTCTGCTGACCGGCGCGGACATTGACCACACCGAGCGCCGCCAGAACTTTGAGAACACCATCAACCGGCTGCTGCAGCTGGGGGCGCTGCCCATCCTGAACGAAAACGACACCATCGCCACCGATGAGATCGTCATCGGCGACAACGACACCCTCTCCGCCATTGTGGCCCAGTGTGTGGGGGCCGACCTGCTGGTGCTGCTTTCGGACATCGACGGCCTGTTCACCGCCGACCCCCACAAGGACCCCACCGCCAAGCTGATCCCCGTGGTGGAGGAGCTGACGCCGGAGATCGTCGCCCTGGCCGGCGGCAAGGGCAGCGAGTTCGGCACCGGCGGCATGGCCACCAAGCTGAAGGCGGCCCGCATTGCCACCTGCGCCGGGGTGGATATGGTCATCGCCAACGGCTCCCACCCTGAGCTGCTGTACCCCATTGTGGAAGGCAAACCCGTGGGCACCCGGTTTCTGGGCATCAAGGAGGCGGACAAATGACCACGCAGGAACAGCTGACCGCCGTTAAAGCGGCAAAACCCGCTCTGGCTGCCGCCGGCACCGAGCAGAAGAATCAGGCGCTGCTGGCCATGGCCGATGCGCTGCTGGCCGACGCCGCACCCATTCTGGCTGCCAACCAGGAGGATCTGGACGCCGCCCGGGGCACCATCAGCGAGGTGATGCTGGACCGGCTGGCCCTGAACCAGGCCCGGCTGGAGGGCATGGCCGAGGGAATGCGCCAGGTGGCCGCCCTGCCCGACCCGGTTGGGAAGGTGATGGCCCGGGTGGAACGTCCCAACGGCATTGTGGTGGAGAAAACCGCCGTGCCCATGGGCGTGGTGGCCATTATTTACGAGAGCCGCCCCAACGTGACCAGTGACGCCGCCGCCCTGGCGGTGAAAAGCGGCAACGCCTGTGTGCTGCGCTGCGGCAAAGAGGCTCACCGCAGTGCGGCGGCCATCACGGCGGCCCTGCGCAAGGGGCTGGCCGCCGCCGGGCTGCCGGCGGACGGCGTGTGCCTGATTGAGGACACCACCCGCGCCTCCTCGCTGGCCCTGATGACCGCCGTGGGCTATGTGGACCTGCTCATTCCCCGGGGCGGGGCCGGGCTGATCCGCGCCTGTGTGGAGCAGGCCAAGGTGCCTTGCATCCAGACCGGCACCGGCATCTGCCACGTCTATGTGGACGCCGCGGCCGACCAGGCCATGGCCCTGAACATCATTGAAAACGCCAAGACCAGCCGCCCCAGCGTCTGCAACGCCGAGGAAGTCTGTCTGATCCACCGGGCTATTGCCGGTGAATTTTTGCCCAAGCTGCGCCAGCGTCTGGTGGACGATCAAATCGCCAAGGGCCGCCACCCGGTGGAGCTTCGACTGGACGAGCGGGCCGCCGCGATCATTCCCGGCACCCCCGCCGGGCCGGAAGATTTCGACACGGAATTTCTGGATTACATCCTGGCCGTGAAGGTGGTGGACAGCGTGGACGAGGCCATCGCCCACATCGCCGCCCATTCCACCGGCCACAGCGAGGCCATCGTCACGGCGGACGAAGCCGCAGCCCGTGCCTTCACCACCCGGGTGGACTCGGCGGCCGTGTATGTGAATGTCTCCACCCGCTTCACCGACGGAGGCGAATTCGGTCTCGGATGCGAGATGGGCATTTCCACCCAGAAGCTCCACGCCCGCGGCCCCATGGGCCTTGCCGAGCTGTGCAGCTACAAATTCATCGTGCATGGCAGCGGTCAGGTGCGCTGAGTTTTCCACAAGTTTCGAGATGAATGTGAAAAACCGCATGGAATTTTCCATGCGGTTTTTGTGTTTTCTGCGGCTTGTTTGTCTTTGAGTTTCACCGCCGCCGACGTCAGCCCTTCAGCTTGCTCAAATAGCGGTACACCGTTGCTTCCGAGGCCCCCAGCTGGGCCGCCACCTCGCTGACCGCCCCCTTCATGGAAAACAGCCCGGCTCGGTGCAGATTTTCCACAATGCGGATCTTCTCCTCCATGGTCAGCCGCTCCGACGGCAGGCCGGCCCGGCCGGTCACCTCTTCCACGGCGGTACGCACGGCATTCGGCAGCGCGGCCGTGAGGGCTTCTGCCCCGGTGCCCCGGCCGCCTTCCCCGTGCAGCCCGCACAGGGCCAGCAGCTCCCGGGCCATCCGGCTGTATTTGGCTGCATCAAAATAAATGCAGAGCATCCCGATCAGCGCCTCACCGTCCCGGATGAACAGCGCCGAGGCCCGCAGCCGCCCCTTGGCCGCGCTCTCGGCCTGGTAGCCCGTCACAAACTCCCGGGTGCGCCAAAGCCCATCCTGCACAAAGCGCCGCGCCATGCCGCACAGCGGTGCGCCCAGGCTCTGGCCGGTCACCCCGCCGTTGGCAAGGGCCGCCACGGCCCCCGTCTCGCTGGTCAAATCGTGCAGCGCCACCTCATAATCCGGCCCGAGGGCCTGCCCGAGAAAGGGCACCAGTGCCCGGTAGGGTTCCAGCCGTTTGTCCATGTGCTTCACCGCCCCGCTTGCCGCCTTTCGCGGCGGCCTCATAATAAAAAATTCTCATCACTTCAGTTTTCTAAACCATACCATCTTCCCGGGTTTTTGGCAACTGTTTTTGTAGTGCATCCGTTCTTTTCGGTGTTGTGCCAAATTCAGGACCGTTTTTTCGTCACTTGTGATAAGGATGCTCCATCAAGCAAATCTTTTATTGACTTTTTGCCCTTCCGGCGCTAGGATAGAAGCAAATGTAGAAGCGGCTGTGAGGATTTTCGTGCGTTTGCGCACCCGTTTTTCGGTTCTCCTCCGGTCGCTTCTTCCATCAAACGCTTTGGCGCAAAGCAACAAAGGAGGAACTTCCCCATGAAACAAGTACTTGCTACCGATCAGGCCCCCGCCGCCATCGGCCCCTACTCTCAGGGCATTGCCGCCAGTGAAACCGTTTACGTTTCCGGCCAGCTGCCGCTGGACCCCGCCACCGGCGCCTTCCCCGAGGGCATCGCCGCCCAGACGGCCCAGTCGCTGAAGAACATCCAGGCCATTCTGGCCCAGCAGGGCATGACCCTGGCCAACGTGGTAAAAACCACCGTGTTTCTGGCGGACATCAACGACTTCGCCGAGATGAACAAAGTCTATGGTGAGTTCTTCACCCAGCCCTACCCCGCCCGCAGCGCGGTGCAGGTGGCCAAGCTGCCCAAGGACGCGCCGCTGGAGATCGAGTGCATCGCCGTAAAGTAACACACCCGCGCTGCGCCGGCACGGCGCAGTAAAAAAAGCCCGGGCGACATTGCGGCCGCCGGGCGTACATCTTTGCTGCAAAATTTTGTAAGAAATAGGGGGATCCATTATGAAAAAGCTACTGAACAATCTGCCCTTCCGGCTTTTGCTCGGCATTCTTGTCGGCATTCTGCTCGGCCAGTTCTTCCCGGAAAGCGCCATGAAGGTGGTCGTCACCCTGCAATACATTATGGGCCAGCTCATCACCTTCTGCGTGCCGCTGATCATCATCGGCTTCATTGCGCCCTCCATCACCAAATTGGGCTCCAACGCCTCTCGCCTGCTGGGCGTGGCGGTGGTCATCGCCTACGTTTCTTCCATCTGCGCGGCGTTCATGAGCACCGCCGCCGGTTACGTGCTGATCCCGCACCTGTCCATCGACACGGAGGTTGCCGGCCTGCGCGAGCTGCCCGGCGTGGTGTTTGAGCTGAACATCCCCCAGATCATGAGCGTGATGAGCGCCCTGGTGCTGAGCGTGCTGGTGGGCCTGGCTGCCACCTGGACCAAGAGCAAGCTGACCTGTGATTTCCTGGGCGAGTTCCAGAACATCGTGCTGGACATCGTGGGCAAGGTCATCATTCCCATCCTGCCCTTCTACATTGCAGCCACCTTCTGCAACCTGAGCTACGAGGGCATGATCACCCATCAGCTGCCCGCGTTCATCCAGATCATCCTCATCGTCATGGTCGGCCACTACATCTGGCTGGCGGTGCTGTACCTGCTGGCCGGCGCCTACTCTGGCAAGAACCCCATGGAAGTGCTGCGCCACTACGGCCCCGCTTACCTGACCGCTGTGGGCACCATGTCCAGCGCGGCCACCCTGGCAGTGGCCCTGCGCTGCGCCCGCAAGAGCAAGGTTCTGCGGGAAGATATGGTGAGCTTCGGCATCCCGCTGTTCGCCAACATCCACCTGTGCGGCTCGGTGCTGACGGAGGTGTTCTTCTGCATGACCATCTCCAAGATCCTGTACGGTCATCTGCCCAGCGTGGGCACCATGATCCTGTTCTGCCTGCTGCTGGGCATCTTCGCCATCGGCGCCCCCGGCGTGCCCGGCGGCACCGTCATGGCCTCTCTGGGCCTGATCACCGGCGTGCTGATGTTTGACGACGCCGGCACCGCCCTGATGCTGGCCATCTTTGCCCTGCAGGACAGCTTCGGCACCGCCTGCAACGTCACCGGCGACGGCGCGCTGACCCTGATGCTCACCGGCTACGCCGAAAAGCACGGCATTGAGACGCAGACGCTGGAAAGCCCCATCCTGTAATGGGGCCTGATTCCGTCGTGCGGCTCTGACAAAACACACAAAACGGCGGAGGTCTTTTTTGAAAAGGCCTCCGCCGCTTTTTTTATGCCCCGCGCCGCGCCTTTCGCTTCCTTCCGGCGGAAAACGCGGCCGTGCAGATATTTTTCATAGATCATGTCGCAAGTTTACAGTCGCAAGTTTACAGTTTGTTTATTCCCGCAGGGCCTTCCGGCGCTGCTTCCAATCCGGCATCAGGCGGGTCATCAAGGCCCAGAACTCCGCTTGGTGATTTGGGTGCACAAAATGGCAATATTCGTGCAAAACAACATATTCCACCTGCTCCTGCGGCCGCGCGGCCAGACGAAGGTTCAATGTGATGCGCCGTTTTCCGGGGGCGCACACTCCCCAGCGGGTGGTCATGTCCCGCACGTTCAGCTCCGGGCGCTGGCCGTTCAGCACCTGTTCAAACAGCGGAAAATACTGCTCGCTCACCCGGGTAAACCGCTCCAGCGCGGCCGCCTTGTCCGGCAGCGGCTCCTGAGGGCGGCTCTGGGCTGCCTGTACGCGCTGTTCGATCCACCCTGCATGACGGAATACCATCTCGTCGGCCTGGGCCAGCGTTGCCCGGGCCGGAACGCTCAGACGCACCCGGCCGTCCGGCGCAACGCGCAGATTAAAGTTTTTCACCCCGCCACGAACCAACGTATATTCGATGTTTCCCGCTTTTCGGCTGGTCACATTTTTTGCTGCCATCTGTTTTTCCCTCCCGGTCAACCACCGTTTGTCAATAGCTTATCATATCATATTCGCCCGAAAGGGTGCAAAAATCGGCCCGCCTTTTTTGTGGATTTTTTGGCAGGCTCTCCCCTTGACGGCCACTATATCTAGTGTCATAATATTAAACGTGCAGTGTGGGTACCCTAAATATACCACCTGTATAACAAAACCTTTAATCCGGCCGCGGCCGGGCCCGAGACGTTTTGTTCCCTGGCCGGTCGGGTCGTTTTTCATGCCCTGGCTATGGGCTGCCCGTTACTTTTCATTGACCCGAGGAGGAACCCCATGATCAAAAGCATTATCAAGCGTGATGGCCGTCAGGTTCTGTTCGATGAGAGCAAAATCGCCAAGGCCGTTCTCAAAGCCATGATCGCCACCGGCGATGACAACGCCGCCGAAGCCGCCCATGTGGCCAATCTGGTCACCACCAAGCTGGAGCAAATCTGCGGCGACGAGGCCCCCCAGATCGAGCAGGTGCAGGATCTGGCCGAAAAGGCCCTGATGGAAACCGGCCACGAGGAGGCTGCCAAGCACTACATCCTGTACCGAGCCAACCGCACCCGCATCCGCGAGGCCAACACCAGCCTGATGCGCACCATCGACGAGATCACCAATGTGGACGCCCGCCTGAGCGACATGAAGCGGGACAACGCCAACATTGACGGCAACACCGCCATGGGCAGCATGCTGCAGATCGGCACCGCCGGGGCCAAGGCCTACAACTCGGCCTACCTGCTCACCCCCGAGCAGGCCCGCGCCCATGCGGAGGGTGACATCCACATCCACGACTTTGATTTCTATTCTCTGACCACCACCTGCACCCAGATCGACATTCTGCGTCTGTTCCACGATGGCTTCTCCACCGGCCACGGCTTCCTGCGGGAGCCCAACGGCATTGCCAGCTATGCGGCGCTGGCGGCCATCGCCATTCAGTCCAACCAGAACGATCAGCACGGCGGCCAGAGCATTCCCAACTTTGACTACGGCATGGCCGAGGGCGTTGCCAAAACCTTCGCCAAGCTGTACGCCCGCAAGCTGCACGAGGCCATTGAGGACGTGCTGTGCACCGAGGACGAGACCCCGCTGGTGGAAAAGGCCATCGCTGCCGCCGGCCACACGCCCCAGCTGCAGCGGGATGCCGCCGACTACGACGCCAAGGTGGCCCAGGTGCTGATTGAGGACGAGCGCCTGAGCGCCGACCAGGCCGACCGTCTGGTGGCCAAGGCCCGCCAGCGCGCCGAGAAGCAGACCGACCGGGAGACCTACCAGGCCATGGAGGGCTTTGTGCACAACCTGAACACCATGCACAGCCGCGCCGGCGCCCAGACCCCCTTCAGCAGCATCAACTACGGCACCGACACCTCGCCTGAGGGTCGCATGGCCATCCGCAACGTGCTGCTGGCCGAGGATGCCGGCCTGGGTCACGGCGAGACCCCCATCTTCCCCATTCACATCTTCAAGGTGAAGGAGGGCGTCAACTACAACGAGAGCGACCCCAACTACGACCTGTTCCAGCTGAGCATGAAGGTGAGCGCCAAGCGGCTGTTCCCCAACTATGTGTTCCTGGATGCCCCCTTCAACCTGCAGTATTACAAGCCCGGCCATCCCGAAACCGAGGTTGCCACCATGGGCTGCCGCACCCGCGTGATGGGCAACGTGTACGACCCCACCCGCGAGATCAGCTACAGCCGCGGCAACCTGAGCTTCACCTCCATCAACCTGCCCCGTCTGGCCATTGAGAGCAACCACGATGAGAAGCTGTTCTACCAGAAGCTGGACAAAATGATGGAGCTGGTGGCTCAGCAGCTGTTGGACCGCTTCGAGATCCAGGCCTCCAAGCGGGTGTACAACTATCCGTTCCTCATGGGCCAGGGCGTCTGGCTGGACAGCGAGAAGCTCGGCCCCAACGATGAGGTGCGCGAGGTGCTGAAGCACGGCACCCTGTCCATTGGCTTCATTGGCCTGGCCGAGACCCTGACCGCCCTGTACGGCCACCACCACGGCGAGAGCGACGAGATGGAGAAGAAGGGCCTGGAGATCATCGGCCATATGCGCAAGTTCTGCGACTCCAAGAGCCAGGAAATGCACATGAACTTCACCCTGCTGGGAACCCCCGCCGAGGGCCTGAGCGGCCGCTTCACCCGCCTGGATCAGAAGCGCTACGGCAAGATCCCCGGTGTGACCGATCGGGAGTACTACACCAACAGCTTCCACGTTCCCGTGTGGTACAACATCTCCGCCTACGATAAGATCCAGAAGGAAGCCCCCTTCCACGCCCTGACCAACGCCGGTCACATCAGCTACGTGGAGCTGGATGGCGACACCGCCAACAACCTGGAGGCCTTTGAGAGCGTGGTGCGCTGTATGCACGATGCTGGCATCGGCTACGGCAGCATCAACCACCCCGTCGACCGTGACCCTGTGTGCGGCTACGTGGGCGTGATCGGCGATGTGTGCCCCCGGTGCGGCCGCCGCAGCGGCGAGCCTCTGAGCGCCGAAAAACTGGCCGAGCTGCGCCGCAAGTACCCCAGCGTGCCCAAGTTCTGCGGCTGCGAATAATTCTGCCGCTGTCTGTTGCCAAGGCAACACATCCCAGCGCCAATTTGTGGTATGATGATTTCAGCGGGAACGCAAGATTTAGTGTTTTAGTTTTACTTCTGCATCTACATCCTGTGTTTTCGTTTGAAAGCCCAATGTTTTACAAACGCCACAGCGGGCGGAGTTTGCCGCCTGCTGCCCAAATAAAAGGAGGAACCGTTTATGTCCGCTATGCAGCGTCAGTCCGTCGTTGGCAATCATGTTGAGTTTGAGCGCATTCGCCGCATCACCGGTTATCTGGTGGGTACCATGGATAAGTGGAACGATGCCAAGAAGGCCGAGGAGCGGGACCGTGTGAAGCACGGCACCAAACTGTGACCCTCCGTCTGGCCGGCTTTGCCGGTGACAGCATTGTGGATGGGCCGGGCATTCGGTTCACCACCTTCTGCCAGGGCTGCCCCCATCACTGCCCCGGCTGCCAGAACCCCGAAACCTGGCCCTTCGAGGGCGGCTTTGAGGTCACGCCGGAAGACGTGGTGGAGCACGTAAAGCGCAACCCCCTCACCCGCGGCGTCACCTTCTCCGGCGGCGAGCCGTTTGCCCAGGCGGCCGCCCACGCCGAACTGGCCCGCCAGCTGAAGGCGGCAGGCTACGAGGTGGCCAGCTACACCGGCTACACCTTTGAGCAGCTGCTGGAAGAGCAGGACCCCGCCAAGCTGGACCTGCTGCAGCAGCTGGACATTTTGGTGGATGGCCCCTTCCGGCAGGAGGAGCTGAGCCTGGAGCTGCGCTTTCGCGGCAGCGCCAACCAGCGCATTCTGAACGTCCCCCAGAGCCTTGCCCAAGGCAAAGCCGTGTGGGAGACCCGTCCCCGCTGGGTGGGCGATGAGATTCATTGACCCCCTGCCTGCGCCAATTTTGATGGTATACAAAAAGGCTTCCCCCCACGGGGAAGCCTTTTTTGCGTCTCGTTTGCTTTTACTGCTACTGGTGCTCAGGCCTGCGCCTTCCGGCTTATGCCGCTTTGTTGCGGCCGCCCAGTTCCAGCTTTTCCAGCTTTTCACGCAGCTCCGACAGCCGGCCGGTGTGGCGCAGGTTCTCCATTCGCGGGAAGGCCCGCAGCAGACGGCGCGCGCCCCGGGTGCTGAACAGCCGGGTGTCGGTCAGCTCAGCCCGCAGCATATCGTACCGGGCCTGCAATTCTGCCTGCCGCTGCAGCAGCTCGTCCTTTGCGGTGTCCACCTGAATTTCCAGGGCCAGCTTGCCAGCTTCCAGCGTCTCCTTGCTTTCGTCCAGCTTTTCATCCGCCTGCAGGGCAGCCCCGCCCACCTTCTCGGTGAGCCGGTCGCTGCCTTTGCGCAGCGCTTCGGCAATACGGTCCAGCTCGCTCAAATCGCGCTCCAGGCCGGCCACCACACGCAGCGTGGCAAGCAGGTCCACCACAAACAGGGCTGTCATGCTGCCCAGCATCGCCAGCCCGATCTTGTGGGGAATCGCCAGCACCAGCTTCATCACCACCGGATGCACCACCCGCACCATGATGGTTGCGCCAATGCCCCACAGAATGCTGAACTCCAGGCAGATGTAGCCGCCCAGATTGAAGGGCTTGTCGCTGTAATCCCACCAGGTGGTGTGAAACAGCGTCTTGAGGGCCCAGCCGCCCACCAGCTCAATGAGGGTGGTCAGCAGCATTCCCCCCGCAAACAGAATCAGCAAGTTGTCCTGCAGCGGCAGCAGCAGGGTGAGCACCGCCGCCATGCCGCAGCCGTAAATGGGGCAGAGCGGCCCGTTCAAAAAGCCCCGGTTCACCAGTTTGCCGGTGTCCAGCGCGGCGTAGGCCACCTCGGTGCACCAGCCCAGAAATGCATAGATAAAAAACAGCCAGAGCAGTTGATAAATTGGAAAAAGATGCAGCTGCATGGCAGGAATCCCTCCTTTCGAAATTGGACAAAATCGAATGATTTTCATTATAGCATGGCCGATGGTTTTTTCCAATGCAAATTCCGGGCGAAGCAGCCGCGGAAATTTCCCGCCCATATGCTATAATAGAAAAAAACGCTTCTGCATTTTCTGCCGGAAAGGAGGCCCTGCTCATGACGCCGGAGCGCTGGATTCTGCACTGCGACTGCAACAGCTTTTACGCCAGCGTGGAGCTTTTGGCCCACCCGGAGCTGCTGAACACCCCGGTGGCCGTCTGCGGCGACCCGGAGGGCCGTCACGGCATCGTGCTGGCCAAAAACGAAGCCGCAAAGAAGTACCACATTCAAACCGCCGAAACCATCTGGAGCGCCCGCTCCAAGTGCCCGAATCTGGTGCTTCTGCCGCCCCACCGGGAAAAGTACAGCCACTACTGCCGGGTGATCAACGACATTTACGAAAAATACAGCGACCGGGTGGAGGCATTCAGCATCGACGAAAGCTGGCTGGACATCACCCACACCTGGCACCTGTTCGCGGCCGACCCCATCGCCCTGGCCAACCAGATCCGCCGGGAGGTGCAGGCCGTCACCGGCCTGACCATCAGCGTGGGGGTCAGCTTCAACAAGGTGTTCGCCAAGCTGGGCAGCGACTACAAAAAGCCCAACGCCACCACCGTCATCCGCCCGGAGGACGTGGAGCGCATCGTCTGGCCCCTGCCGGTGACCGACCTTTTGTATGTGGGGCGCTCGGCCGCCCAGTCCCTAGCCCGGATGGGCATCCGCACCATCGGCCAGCTGGCCGCCGCCGACCCTGCCTCTCTCACCGGGGCGCTGGGCAAGCTTGGGGGCGAGCTGTCCCGCTACGCCCGCGGGGAGGACGACGCGCCGGTGCGCTTTGTGGGCGAGAGCGACCCCATCAAAAGCGTGGGCAACGGCATGACCTTCCGCCGGGATCTGGCCGGGGAAGCGGACATTCGCACCTCCCTTGCCGCCCTGTGCGATGAGGTGGCCAGCCGCCTGCGCCGCCACGGCCTGTGGGCCGGGGGCGTGCAGCTGACCATCCGCGACCCCCAGTTCAAAAGCATCACCCGGCAAAAGCGGCTGCCCCAAAGCAGCCACCTGGCCAGCGAGCTGGCCGCCGCCTGCCTGGAACTGGTACAGGCCAACTGGCGGCCCGTCACGAAGCCCATCCGGATGCTGACCGTGACCGCCCTCTCCCTCACCGAAGAGCCGCTGGGCATTCAGCAGAGCTTCTTTGAAGACGCCCCCGTTCCCGATGAAAAACGGGAGCGGCTGGAGGCCAGTTTGGACGCCATCCGCAAAAAATACGGCCAGCAGGCCGTCGGCCCCGCCAGCACTGTAAAAAACCAGCTGGGCCTGGCCGGGCCGGGCGCCGAGACCCGCAAGGCCACCCTGACCCCGGACAAGGAGCCGGAAAACGGCTTTGACGAAAAGGTAAAGGGGCCGCTGTGAAGCGGATGTTTTTCCTTGTCGGTTTCATTTCGTCACGGCATCCAAAACGGCCGTAAAAAAGCGCCGCTGCCCTCGGTTGATGGGCAGCGGCGCTTTTTTATTCCGGTTTGCGGCGCTTATTCGGCGCTCTTGGGGGCAGCGGGCAGTTCGCACAGAATGTGCAGATCCTCCAGCTGCTTGGGGTCCACCACATCGGGGCAGCCGCTCATCACTTCGCCGGCGTTCTGCACCTTGGGGAAGGCGATCACGTCACGGATGGAGTCGCGGCCCAGCATCAGCATAACCATACGGTCCAGGCCATAGGCCATGCCGCCGTGCGGGGGTGCGCCGTAGCGGTAGGCATCCATCAGGAAGCCGAAGCAGGTGCGGGCACGCTCTTCGGTAAAGCCCAGCGCCTTGAACATATGCTGCTGCAGGGCAGGGTCGTTGATGCGCATGGAGCCGCCGCCCATCTCCACACCGTTCAGCACGATGTCGTAAGCCACGGCGTAGCAGGCGCCCGGGTCGGATTCCACCTTGTCGATGCAGTCGGCACGGGGCAGGGTGAACGGATGGTGCATGGCCATCCAGCGGCCCTCCTCCTCGCTGTACTCGAACAGCGGGAAGTCGGTGACCCACAGGAAGTTGAACTTGCTCTGGTCGATCAGGTCGTACTTCTTGGCCACCAGCAGGCGGATCTGGCCCAGCGCGGTGCAGGCCTTCACCCAGTTGGCATCGGCGGCAACCAGCAGCACGTCGCCGGTTTCCAGCCCGGCGGCGGCGCGCAGGGCAGCCTTCTCCTCCTCGGTGAGGAACTTCTCAAAGCTGGAGGTCTCGTTTTCGGCCGTCAGGCGGGTGTAGGCCAGGCCCTTGATGCCGTAGGTCTTGGCATCGGCGGCCAGCTTGTCGATGTTCTTGCGGGTCAGCTTGTCGGCCATGCCCTTGCAATTGATGCAGCGCACGGTGCCGCCGGCCTCCAGGGCCGCCTTGAAGGGCACGAACTCGGTGCCGCGCACGGCCTCGCTCACGTCCAGAATCTCCAGGCCGAAGCGGGTGTCGGGCTTATCGCTGCCGAAACGGTTCATAGCCTCGTCCCAGGGCATCCGCTGGAAGGGAGTGGCCACGTCCACGTTCAGGATCTCTTTCCACAGGGTCTTGATCAGGCCCTCGTTCAGGGTCATGATGTCGTTGTCGTCCACAAAACTCATTTCCAGGTCGATCTGGGTGAACTCGGGCTGACGGTCGGCACGCAGGTCCTCATCGCGGAAGCAGCGGGCGATCTGGAAGTACCGGTCAAAGCCCGAGAGCATCAGCAGCTGCTTGTACAGCTGAGGACTCTGGGGCAGGGCGTAAAAACGGCCGGGCTGCACACGGCTGGGCACCAGATAATCGCGAGCGCCCTCGGGGGTGGACTTCATCAGGATGGGGGTCTCGATCTCGGTGAAGTGATGGTCGCAGAAATAGTTGCGCACAATCTGGCAGATGCGGCTGCGCACCATCAGGGGCTGATGCATGCTCTCCCGGCGCAGATCCAGGTAGCGGTACTTCAGGCGCAGTTCGTCCTTCACGCTCACCTCGTCGCGGATCTCGAAGGGCGTGGTCTCGGCCTCGCTCAGCACCCGCAGCTCGCTCACATACAGCTCCACATCGCCGGTGGCAATCTTGGTGGTCTTGGCATCCCGCTCACGCAGCAGGCCCTTGGCAATCACCACATATTCGCTGCGCAGGCTCTGGGCCTTGGCAAACACGTCCCGGTCGGTGCCGTCGTCAAACACCAGCTGCAGAATGCCGGTGGTGTCCCGCAGGTCGGCAAAGATGATGCCGCCTTTGTCGCGGCACTTGGCGATGGAGCCGGCCACCACCATCTCCTGCCCGGCATCGGGCAGGCGCACCTCACCGCAGTAGCGGGTGCGGCGCAGATTTCCCATGGTTTCCAATCTTGTAACCTTCCTCTCTCAAAGGGCAAAGGCCGCAGTGCGGCCGCCCGTATTCCAGCAGGATTTCCGGCCCGGCCAAGGCGGCTGCCCAGCCCGGACGCAGAAAAGATGGCCCCGCACGCAGCGAGGCCATGCTTCTTTTATTATAGCGGCTTTGCCCCCCGCTGGCAAGGTTTGCCCCGGGGGATGCAGCGTTTTTTTGCCGGTTTTACCGGGCCTCGCTGCTCAGCAGAATGCGGTCGTTGTCCAGCGCCTGGCCTGCCCCGGCCGCAAACCGGGCCAGCAGGTCGTCCACCGTCATGTGGGCGCGCTCCTCTCCCTGCACATCCAGCACGATTCGCCCGGCGTTCATCATCAGGGTGCGGTTGCCCAGCTCCAGGGCGCTGTGCATATTGTGGGTGATCATCAGGCAGGTGATGTGCCGCTGGGCCACAATGTCCCTGGTCAGCGCCAGCACCTTCTCGGCTGTGGCCGGGTCCAGCGCGGCGGTGTGCTCATCCAGCAAAAGCAGCTTTGGGGTGACCAGCGTGGCCATCAGCAGGGTCAGCGCCTGGCGCTGGCCGCCGGAAAGCAGACCCACCGGCTGGCTCATCCGGTCCTCCAGGCCCATGCCCAGCAGGGCCAGATGCTCCCGGAACAGTTCCTTGTCCTTTTTGTTCACCCGGCTGAAGAACGAGCTTTTCGACTTCTCGGTGCGCAGATACGCCAAGGCCAGATTTTCCTCAATGGTCATATGGGGCGCCGTTCCCCGCATGGGGTCCTGAAACAGATGGCCGATCTGCTTGCTGCGCACATGGGCCGGCAGGAAGGTAATGTCCTGCCCATCCAGCACAACGCTGCCGGTGTCCGGCCAGAAGCTGCCCGCAATGGCCCCGAACAGTGTGGACTTACCCGCGCCGTTGGAACCAACAATGGTGGCAAAATCGCCGGGGGCCAGATGAAGGCTCAGATCGTTTAGGGCCTTCTTTTCGTTGACAGTGCCCGGATTGAAGGTCATGCTCACATGATTCAGCTTCAGCATTTTACACTCCCTCCTTTTTTGCGGCCCGGGCCGCGGCCTTGCGGCGGGAGCGGCCGATGAGCACCTTCACCTGCGGGCTGGAGATGGCCACCGCCACAATGATGGCGCTGACCAGCTTCAGGCATTCGGCCGGCACGTTCATGCGCAGGGCAATGGCCACCACAAACCGATAGATCACACTGCCCAGAATGGACGCAAACAGGCGGTGGCTGATCTTCTGGCGGCCCACCAGCGTTTCGCCGATGATCAGGCTGGCCAGGGCGATGGTCACCATGCCCTGCCCCAGATTGATGTCGCAGGATTTCTGATACTGGCCCAGCACCGCGCCGGAAAGCGCCGTCAACGAGCCGCTGACGCACAGGCCCACCGTGATGGTAAAGGCCGGGTTGATGGAGGAAGCCCGCACCATATCGGCGTTGTCACCGGTGGCCCGGATGGACAGGCCCAGCCGGGTGGTAAGGAACAGCCGCAGCGCCAGCGCCGCAAGCAGGGTGATGAACACCGCCACCGCCAGCTTGTACCAGCTGCCGATCACTGGCTCCAGCACATCCCGGGCCAGGGTAAAAATGGTGGTGCATTTGAACAGATTCAGGTTGCTGGTGAAGCCCATGGCCATCAGGTTGATGGTGTACAGGCCGGTGTTCACAATGATGCCGGCCAGAATGCTCTCCACACCGAGGCGGGTCTGCAGAAAGGCGGTGACAAAGCCGGAGCACACGCCCGCCGCCATGGCGGCAAACAGCCCCAGGAACGGGTGCCCTGCCAGGGCCACGGTGGAGCCCACCGCGCAGCCCAGAATGAAGCAGTTGTCGGTGGAAAGATCGGCGATGTTCAGCACGCTGTAGCTGAGGAACAGCGCCATGGCCACCAGCGCATAGATAAAGCCCACTTCCAGGGCGCTTTGCACAATGGCCAGGGTGAAAAAGGACGTCATGGGTATCTCCCTTCTGAAATCCGCAAAGGGACCAGGGCGGCCCGGCCGCCCCGATCCCCGGGATTGCGTTCAAACGATGCGGCTGTCTGCTTAGTCCTCGGTGGTGGTCACTTTCACAACCTCACCAGCCATGGTCTTGAACGCGCTGTAATCGGCGCCCAGGCCCTCGGCGGTCTCGGTGTTGACGGTGATGATGCCGCCGTCCATCACATGGAAGGCAGGCAGATTGCCGTTGACCACGGCATCCACAACCATGTCGGCGGTGTAAGCGCCCAGTTCGGTGTAGTTCACGCCGCAGGTGGCAAAGGCGCCGTTGCGCACGAAGGAGTCTGCGCCGGTGTAGTGGGGCACGCCCGCCTGGATCAGGCTCTCGGCGATGGTCAGCTCGGCGTCCATCACCCGGTTGTCGGTGGGGGTGAAGATGGCGTCCACCTGATCCAGCATGTTGTTGGTGGCGGCCACGATCTCATCGGTGGTGTTGCCGGTGCCTTCCACGTACTTCACACCCTTGGCATCCAGATAGGCCTTGGCGTCCTCAATGGGCTGCTTGCTGTTGTCCTCGGACAGGCTGTACAGCAGGCCGACGGTCTGAATGTCCGGGTTCTGGGCAAACATCATGTCCAGGATGAAATCGGTGTTCAGGGCATCGGAGGTACCGGTCACGTTCTCAGCGGTCAGGCCGGCGGTCTCCGGGTCCGAAACAGCGGCATACACCACGGGGATGTCGGTGCCCTCGGTGGCGTTCTGCATACACTGGGCGGCCAGCGTGGCAATGGGCATCACCGCATCGTAGCCGTCGCTCACCACCTGGCTGCCGATCTGGTTCAGGGTGGTGGCATCGTTCTGGCCGTTGAACTCGGTGTACTCAATGGTCACGCCCAGCTCGGCGGCCTTTGCGTCCAGCTCGGTCTCGGCAGCCTTGCGGATCTCGTTCAGGCTGGCGTGGTCCAGCTGCTGCACAATGGCCACCCGGTAGGTTTTGCCCTCGGCCGCGCCGGAGGCTGCCTCGCTGGAAGCAGCGGCGGAGGAAGAAGCGGAAGAGCCGCAGGCGGCCAGAGACAGGCCCATCACAGCGGCGAGAGAAGCGGCGATCATCTTGTTCATCTTTTTCATAGTAATATCCTCACAATTCAATTTGTGTTGTTGTTCGCGGTTTGCCCCGGTCGGGGCGGCGGGCATGGCATGAATTCAAGCCTGCCATCGCCATCGGCGAAGGGAACGGACACAAACGGTGTGGACGGATTGCTGCATCATGAGGTTCCTCCTTTCGGCGGCCGCGCCGCCACGAGGGAAATACAAAAAAGCCTGCCCTCGTACTAAACTCGTACAAGGACAGGCTTTGAATCGTTTCAAAACACCTGCGGTGCCACCTTGCTTGCCGGGCCTTCGGGCCACAGCCACCTCTCGAAGCGCCAACACGCTTCCTACTCTGTAACGGGAGTGCCCGTCAGCGGATAATAACGCGGAATGAACTTCCGGCGCGTTCCCCCTGCCCTCAGCGATCCATTTGTCTGCCCCGCTCTCTGCCCGTTTCCATCCTCCGGGCTCTCTGGAAGTGCGCTGTGCAGTTTTATCTTCGCCTCATCGGTGTAGCCTTATTAAACCACGGTTTCGGCCGTTTGTCAACTATGCAACTTTACCAAATTGAAGCGGTAGATTTCTCACAAACTTTGGCAGCCCCCAGCTTACCAGGTGGGCGGCCCGATGTACAGCAAATTGCGGTACACCCGCCAGAGCACCGTTCGGCCGCACTTTACTTCAAACAGCGGGGTCCAGTTCGCCGTGGCCGCGATCCATGCCGTCACCTCGTCCGCATTGTCATCCTCGCTGTACGTCATGGTTTCCAGCTTCCAGTACGAGGTATTCTGGAGAAGATAGGTGGCGTGGAACCGCGCATTCCAATCGTAATCCTTTGCGTCCTCGGCCACGCCGCCGATTCGTTCCGCCGCCTGATTCCAATAAAGCCCCACGCAATTTCTCTGGGTCATATCGGCCACAGTCGCGTGCGGGTCCTGTTTCATAATGGGTTCCAGCGCCTCCTGGCAGGAGAACAGCCAGTAATCCGCATCGTAGTTCTCCTCCGGGTGCGGCCCGGCCAGCACATTGAAATAGGCATATTCGTTGGGGTAGTTCACCGCGATAAATCCGGCGTAATAAATCAGATTCGCCGCAACGGCCGCCGCAAGAAGCCCCCTGAGCCAGCGCCGCCTCTGCTTCCACAGCCACGCCAGCGAGACGGAGGCCAGCACAATGACCGATGCATACACAAAATACAAATGCCGCCAGCCGTTGTACAGGTTGGAGTGCCCCACCATGCTGGCCGCCACCGGCAGCAGGCCGAACAACCCGATCCAGAAGCAAAACACCGTCTCACTGCTCAAAAGCGCTGCATGGTCGGCCCGGCTTTTCCACCCGATGGCCGCCGGGCACAAAAACGCCAGCACCAGAATCAGCAGCGGTGTGGTGATCATCATCCACCAGGGAATGTAGTGCCACGGAATGGGCCTTCTCTCCGGATTAAACCAATCGCCCCGGTACAAAATCAGGCCGTTCCAACGAGAGGAGTCAAAATGGACCGTGTTCTCATACACATACTGCAAAAACGCAAGGGGGTTGGCCCAGGAGGCCGGGGTCAGCAGATAATAAAACAGTGCCAGCGCCCCCACCGCCAGTGCGCCGCGCAGCACCATCCGTCGTGACCACGCCCGTTTCAGCGTCCGGTCGGTCAGATAGGCCAGCCCGCACACGCCGAAGGCCCCGAGGCCCAGCAGCCGAAGGTTGAAGGCCAGTGCGCCGAAAAAGCCGAACAGCACCGGGCTCAGCCAGTCGTCCTGCTTCAGGAAGCGCCACCCCTGCCAGAACACGATCAGGCACAGCGACAGCAGCACAACGTCCTTGCTGTTGATGAAGCTTTCCGCAAAAAAGCGCGGATTGCAATACAGCAGCAGCACCGCCGCCAGCCCAAACGCCATCTGGCCGGTCATCCCCTTGACCAGGCGATACAGCGCATACAGCGCGTACAAAAAAATCAGGTGGTCGTACAGATAAAAGGCGGAGTTCACCGTACTTTGCGGCTGATTGCGGAGCAGGTACTTGACCGGCCAGAACAGGTACAGGGCCGCCTGCCCGTGATCTTTTTCCACCGACTGGCGAATGTCCTCAATCTCCTCCGGGAAGCTCTGATACCATGCGCTCCCCTCCCCTGCAAGCGTCTGCGCATAGGCCTTGATGTTGGAGTCCAGAATTTTCTGTTCCCCCAGCGTATCGTAGCCGAACGAGCGCCGGCCCACCGTCAAAACCGCAATCAGAAGCATAATGAAAAACAGGACTGCCAGCACACGTTTTTCATGGCGCTCCGCCCTTTGCCGCAGGGCGGTTTTCCCCATGCTCAATCTGTGTTGCCATTCCATTTGTGTCATCCTCCTCGCGTTCGAGGCCGCGTTTTTCCGCCGGAACAGGTGTGCCGCGGTCGTTCCGGCACGGCCCCGGAAAAGCAATTGCTCAAAAAAAATTACTGGCAGCTTCCTGCCAGTAATTTTTCAATTTCGTCGGTTCACCGGCTTGCCAGATAGGCCGCGGGGCCGCTCTCGTACAGGTTGCCGCCCACACTGTCCAGAATGACGGTCAGGGGCATATCCTCCACTTCCAGGCGGCGCACGGCTTCACAGCCCAGGTCCTCCCAGGCGATGATCTCCAGGCTCTCCACGCTTCCGGCCATCAGCGCGCCTGCGCCGCCCAGCGCGGCCAGGTACACCGCGCCGTTGCGAACGACCGCCTTCTGCACGGCCTCGTTGCGGCCGCCCTTGCCGATCATGGCCGCAAGGCCCAGGTCCAGCAGGCGGGGCGCATAGGCGTCCATCCGGCCGGAGGTGGTGGGCCCGGCCGCGCCGATGACCTGCCCCGGGCGCTCCGGCGTGGGGCCGACGTAGTACACGGCCGCCCCTTCCACCGGGAACGGCAGGGGCTTGCCTTCGTCCAGCAGCTCCATCATACGTTTGTGGGCGGCGTCCCGGGCGGTGTACACCACGCCGGAAAGCCGTACCGTGTCCCCCGCCCGCAGCGGGGCCAGCGCCTCTTTGGTGAGGGGGGTGGTCAGTTTGTATTCCATAGCAGTTACCTCACAGTTCGGCGCTGGCGCGGCGGGTGACGTGGCAGCTCATGTTCACGGCCACGGGCAGGCAGGCCACATGGGTGGGCATGGTTTCAATGGCAAGGCCCAGAGCGGTGGTGTGGCCGCCGAAGCCCTGAGGGCCGATGCCCAGCTCGTTGATCTTCTCCAGCAGCTCCTGTTCCAGCGCGGCGTAGTAGGGGTCCGGGTTGGGCACATCCAGCGGGCGCAGCAGGGCCTTTTTGGCCAGCGCGGCGCACTTGTCAAAGCTGCCGCCGATGCCCACGCCCACCACGATGGGCGGGCAGGGGTTGGAGCCGGCCCACTTCACGGTGTCCAGAATAAAGTCCTTCACGCCCTGTTCACCGTCGGCGGGCTTGAGCATGGCCAGGCGGCTCATGTTCTCGCTGCCCGCGCCCTTGGGGGCCACCGTGATGCGGCAGCCCTCGCCGGGCACCAGATGCAGGGTGAGGAAGGCGGGGGTGTTGTCACCGGTGTTCACCCGGCGCAGCGGGTCGCCCACCACGCTCTTGCGCAGGTAGCCGTCGCCGTAACCGCGGCGCACGCCCTCATTAACGGCGGCCTCCAGGTCGCCCTCCACATGCACGTCCTGGCCCAGCTCCACAAACACGCAGGCCATACCGGTGTCCTGGCAGATGGGCAGTTCCTTGGCGGCAGCCACGTCCAGGTTGCTGCGCAGCAGGCCCAGCGTCTGCTTGGCCAGGGGCCACGGCTCTTCCTCCCGGGCTTTTTCCAGGGCCGCCTTCACATCGGCGGGCAGGCAGGTGTTGGCCTCAATGCACAGGGTGGCCACCCGCCGGGTGATCTCCTCGGCTTTGATGGTACGCATGACAGTTCCTCCTTTTCGGGCCGGTCAGGCGCGGGCCACGCCGCTGTCGCGGGCAGCCTGGGCCACAGCGGCGCTCACCGCCTCCACCACACGGGGGTCAAACGCGCCGGGGATGATGTTCTCCGCGCTGCGCTCTTCGTCCGAGATGATGCCGGCAATGGCCTTGGCGGCCGCCACCTTCATCTCGTTGTTGATGTCCCGGGCGCGCACGCTCAGGGCGCCCTTGAACACGCCGGGGAAGGCCAGCACGTTGTTGATCTGGTTGGGGAAGTCGCTGCGGCCGGTGCCAACCACCGCCACACCGGCGGCCTTGGCCGCATCGGGCATGATCTCGGGGTTGGGGTTGGCCATGGCGAACACCACCGCGCCGGGGGCCATGGTGGCGGCCATCTCGGGGGTGAGGGCACCGCCAATGCTGGTGCCGATGAACACATCGGCGCCCTTCACGGCCTCGGCCAGGCCGCCGGTCAGGTGGCGGGGGTTGGTCACGGTGGCCAGCCAGGCCTTGTGGTCCTTCAGGCCGGCAGGGCGGCCCTCATACAGAATGCCGTGCTCGTCCACAGCGGTGATGTCGGTGGCACCGGCGGCCATCAGCATCTTGATGATGGCGGTGCCCGCGGCGCCGGGGCCGTTCTGCACGATCTTCACACTGGCAATGTCCTTGCCAACCACCTTCAGGGCGTTCAGCAGGGCAGCCGTCACCACAATGCCGGTGCCGTGCTGGTCGTCGTGGAACACGGGGATGTCCAGCTTTTCTTCCAGCACCCGCTCGATCTCAAAGCACTCGGGGCTGCGGATGTCCTCCAGGTTGACGCCGCCGAAGCTGGGGGCGATCATCTCCACCGCACGGATGACCTCGGCGGGGTCCTTGGTGTCCAGGCAGATGGGCACTGCGTTCACGCCGCCGAACTCCTTGAACAGCACGCACTTGCCCTCCATCACAGGCAGGCCGGCCTCGGGGCCGATGTCACCCAGGCCCAGCACGGCGGTGCCGTTGGTCACCACCGCCACCATGTTGCCCTTGGTGGTGTAGGTGTACACATCGTCCGGGTTCTGGCAGATCTTGCGGCAGGGCTCTGCCACGCCGGGGGTATATGCGGTGGAAAGGTCGTCCCGCGTTTTCACGGGCACCTTGCTGATCACTTCCAGCTTGCCGTGGTGGGCGGCGTGCATCTCCAGTGCTGCCTTGTTGTAATCCATGAGGGTACTCTCCTTTTCTTTGTGCTCATTGTTTCTCACGGCGGCGCGGCGGCCGGGCCGGGGCGCGTTCGTGCTGTGTTTGCTTTCGGCTACAATTATAGCGGATATGCACGGCTTTTTCCACCGGATTCTATCCGGTTTGCGGGCCGGAATTGAGAAATTTTATGAGAATTTGTTGTTCAAAGCCCTTTCACGCGGTATAATATTTTGTACTGCCCCCGCCCGGGCTTTTCCGTGAGCGGGATCTCAAGGAGGAAAACTGCATTGAATAAGAATTTGATCCGTCTGGGCAGCGTCTGCACCTGCCTGGCCCTGGCGCTCAGCCTGGCAGGCTGCGGCGCTTCCAGCTCTTCCAGCTCTTCCAGCCAGGCTGCTTCCGGCAGCTCTTCGGGCGTGGAGGACCACAGCGATGTGTACAGTGCTTACCTGAACGACGATGGCACCCTGAAGGGTGTGGACAGCGCCGCTCTGGTGACCCTGCCCCAGTACAAGGGCATCTCCGTGCCCGCCGAGGAGTACACCATCACCGATGACGAGCTGAACACCCAGATCAACTCCATTCTGGATCAGTACGCCACCTACGACCAGATCAAGGACCGCGCCATCGAAGACGGCGACGTGGTGAACATCGACTACGTGGGCAGTGTGGACGGCGAGGAGTTCAGCGGCGGCAACACCAACGGCGGCGGCACTCTGGTTACCGCCGGCAGCGACGCCTACATTGACGACTTCCTGACCCAGATCATCGGCCACACCCCCGGTGAGACCTTCAACGTGGAGGTCACCTTCCCCGACCCCTACGAAAACAACCCCGATCTGGCCGGCAAGGATGCGGTGTTCCACACCACCATCAACTACATCCAGGGCGACAAGCATGTTCCCGAGCTGACCGACGAGTTCGTTAGCCAGACCTCTGCGCTGGCCGACTACGGCACCGCCCAGGGCATGAAGGACACCATCCGCACCAGCATGGAGGACAACAAGGCCGACAACTACGTGCTGCAGAAGGTTCTGGACGAGTGCCAGTTCAGTGAGTTCCCCGCCGACCTGGTGGATCAGCTGGTGGATGTGAGCATGGCCCAGTTTGAGTCTCAGGCCAGCGCCTACGGCCTGGACATGGAGACCGCCCGCAGCATGATGGGCTACGAGAGCGAGGACGCCCAGCGCGAGGCCATGACCGCCTCCGCCCAGGAGCAGCTCAAGACCGTTGTGATGCTGGAGGCCATTGCCAAGGCCGAGGGCCTCACCGTGGATGAGGATGCCCTGACCAACTACTTCAGCACCAACGTGGGCACCAGCGATTATTCCGCTTATCAGACCTACTACGGCCGCGGCTACCTGTGCCAGGCCGTTCTGCTGGACAGCGCCATGGATCTGGTGACCAGCAGCGCCGTGCGCGCCTGATTGGCCCCAAACCCGATTGCAAAACAAGCAGCCCCCTTCCGGCCGGAAGGGGGCTGTTCTTATTTACCGGGGTTCAGCAGGGCCGTCCCGCAGGTTCCGGCCGGTCAGGGGCAGATGTGCTTTTCGCTCTCCTCCACCGTTTCCAGCAGGTCCAGATCGTAGGGGGTATTCTGGTAAACATAATAGTTCAGCCAGTTGGAGTACAAAAGATGGGCATGGGCGCGCCAGCGGAACAGCGGTTCCTTGGTGGGGTCGTCGTCCGGGTAATAATTCTTGGGCACCGCAATGGGCAGGCCCTTATCCACGTCCCGGCGATACTCACTGTCCAGCGTGTACTTGTCATACTCCGGGTGACCGGCCACAAAGATCTGCCGGCCGGACTCGGTGCTCATCAGATAAGGGCCAGCCTCTTTACTGTCCGCCAACAGGCGCAGCTCCGGGCAGGCCAGCACATCCTCCCGGCGAATGCCGGTGTGGCGGGAATGGGGGGCGTAGAACACCTCATCAAAGCCGCGCACCAGCGGGTTCGCAGGCCGGGTGACCTTGTGCAGGAACACACCGAACATCTTCTGATCCAGCAGCTCCTTGCGGATGCCGAAGTGGTAGTACAGCGCGGCCTGCGCGCCCCAGCACACGTGCAGGGTGGAGTACACGTTGGTCTTGCTGAATTCCAGAATCCGGCATAGCTCGTCCCAGTAATCCACCTCTTCAAAGGGCATGGTCTCCACCGGTGCACCCGTGATGATCATACCATCGTACCGCTGATTTTTCACCTCATCGAAGGTCGTATAGAAGGCATCCAGATGCTGGGCCGACACATGGCTGGCTGCGTGGCTGGCCGTCTGCAAAAAGGTCAGCTGCACCTGCAGGGGGCTGTTGGCCAGCAGGCGGGCCAGCTGGGTCTCGGTGACGATCTTGGTGGGCATCAGGTTCAGCACCAGAATCCGCAGCGGGCGGATGTGCTGGTTTTCAGCCCGTTCCTTATGCATTACGAACACATTTTCCTCACCCAGGGCCTTATAGGCGGGCAGAGTTTTGGGAATAATCAGAGGCATGGCAGTTTGTTACGTCCTTTTTCATGGGCATAGGGCACGGTGCCCCATGTAAAATTTGTGTTTGCGAAAAATCACACCTGTTCCAGCGCCTGGGCCAGATCGGCAATCAGGTCTTCGCTGGCTTCCAACCCGCAGGACAGGCGCACCAGATCGGCGCCCACACCGGCGGCAGCCAGCTCAGCGTCGTTCATCTGGCGATGGGTGGAGGAAGCGGGATGCAGGCAGCAGGTGCGGGCATCCGCCACATGGGTTTCAATGGCAGCGATCTTCAGGTGCTTCATAAGGGTCTCGGCCGCCTGACGGCCGCCTTTCACGCCGAAGCTCACCACGCCGCAGCTGCCGTTGGGCAGGTATTTTTGCGCCAGCGCATAGTACTTGTTGCCGGGCAGGCCGCTGTAATTCACCCAGGCGATCTTGGGGTGGTTCTGCAGGAACTCCGCCACCGCCTGGCCGTTCTCGCAGTGGCGCTTCATGCGCACGTGCAGGCTCTCCAGGCCCATGTTCAGCAAAAAGGCGTTGCTGGGGGCCTGCATGGAGCCAAAGTCCCGCATCAGCTGGGCCGTGGCCTTGGTGATGAACGCGCCGCCCAGGCCGAAGCGCTCGGTGTAAGTCACGCCATGGTAGCTCTCATCCGGGGTGCACAGGCCGGGGAACTTTTCCGGGTACTTGGTCCAGTCAAACTTGCCGCTGTCCACAATGCAGCCGCCCAGGCCCGCGCCGTGGCCGTCCATATACTTGGTGGTGGAGTGGGTCACAATGTCCGCGCCCCACTCGAAGGGGCGGCAGTTCACCGGGGTGGCGAAGGTGTTGTCGATGATCAGGGGCACGCCGTGGCGATGGGCCGCCTTGGCGAACTTTTCAATGTCCAGCACGGTGAGAGCCGGGTTGGCAATGGTCTCGCCGAACACCGCCTTGGTGTTGGGGCGGAAGGCCGCATTCAGCTCTTCCTCGGTGCAGTCGGGGTCCACAAAGGTGAACTCAATGCCCATGCGCTTCATGGTGACGGCAAACAGGTTGTAGCTGCCGCCGTAGATGCTGGCGCTGGACACCACATGGTCGCCGCAGGAGGCAATGTTGAAAATTGCATAGAAGGTGGCGGCCTGACCGGAAGAGGTCAGCATGGCGGCGGTGCCGCCCTCCAGCTCACAGATCTTCTTGGCCACGATGTCGTTGGTGGGGTTCTGCAGGCGGCTGTAAAAATAGCCGTCGGCCTCCAAGTCAAACAGCTTGCCCATGTCCTCACTGGTGGCGTACTTGAAGGTGGTGCTCTGAATGATGGGCACCTGACGGGGTTCGCCGTTGCCGGGGGTATAACCGCCTTGCACGCAGATGGTATCTTGTTTCATACTAAACCGTTCTCCTTTTTCTTTCCCGCCGGGCCGCCTTTCTCACAGGCATTCAGCCGGGAAACGCGCACCGGCCCGCGGCGGGGTTTTCGCCCGTGCCTCACCACACGGTTCCAAAAGCACTTCTACTATCATACGTTTTTGTACGGCCGGGGTCAAGGGTAAGGTTGGGCCAGCGGGCGGTTTCTTCCGCCGATTTCCTCCGCGGCCGGTTCTTCTTCATCGCCGCCCCGGGCCTTCCGGCGTTTGCGTTGTGCCTGCCGCACCTCCTGGGCCGTCAGCAGGGCAAACGCCGCCCAGCCGGCCCCGGTCAGGGCCAGGCCCAGTCCCAGGCCGGGCGGGGTGTAGCGGAATTCCACCCGGTTTTCTCCGGCCTGCAGGGGCACCGCCATCAGGCCGCAGATGTTCAGGATCTCCACCGGCTCGCCGTTCACCGTGGCGCTCCAGCCTGCATCGTAGGAGAAGCTGTAGAAGCCGTACCCCGCCTGCGCGCAGGTAAGCTCGGAGCAGAAGCCCCGCTCATCCCGGGTGAAGGTCTCGGACGCCTCTTCCCGCCGAAGGGCCACCAGGTCCTCCTTGTTTTCCGGCTGATACGCTCCATCCTGCTGCGGGTCATAGGGGCGCAGCACCCCTTCCACCTTCGGCACGTCCTCATCCCGCACCACCAAGGTGCGCAGCATGGCCAGGCACCGAAGCTCCGGGTCGATCTGCCGCCATTGACTCTGCCGCATATAGGTATGGTATGCAAACCCGATGGGCGGGGTGATCTTGTCGTGATACACGTAGTAATCCGCCCCGTCGGCATGGCCCTCACTTTTTGGGTGGCTGCCCTCCCAGGGCTGCTCCTGCACGGTATACCCAGCGCTGAGCAATTCCGCCCGCCCCTCGCCGGAAAGCTCGCTTCGCACCACTCTGGGGGTGCCCAGCAGCTCATTCATCTCAAAAATCCCGCCGTTCACCGTGCTGCAGAAAGTGTCAGCGTTCATCAACATCCCCGGCAGCGCCTGCCGGTTTTCCGTTGGCCGCACCCGGTTGCCCTCCGGCACCGTCAGCTGGCTGGCCGCCTCAAGCTGCGCTGCATAGCGGGCACCGTCGGTATGGCGGTCGTCGTGGTACAGCCGGGCGCAGGTTCCCGTGGAAAGCACGCAGAACGCCATGGTGAAGGCCAGCATTGCCCGCCCGCGCACCCGCCTGCCGCCGGGCAAAGCCCACAGCAGCGCCAGAAGCGCGGCGTCCGCCACAAAGCAGTTCCAGGCAAACAGGCCGGGCCGCCGCACCGCATCCGGCAAAAGCAGCATGGCTGCCTGAAACGCGGTCGTGCCCGCCAGCCCGATCCACAGCCCCCGGCGCACCGGATACCGTTCCGGGGCTTCCAGCACCTGGGCGGCCGCCAGCGCGGCAAGCAGCAGCAGCATGTAAAACCAGCGCCGGTAACCGCTCTGGGTCCACAGCAAAAATGCGCCGTTCAGCGCCGGCGAAAGGGTGGCCAACAGGCACAAAAGGAACAGCCGCCGCAGCCAGTCTCCCTTTTTGGCCCCAAAGCAGTAAATCACCGCCAGAACCAGCCCGCCCATGGGCAGCCACAGCGCGCAGGAGGCCCAGTGGTTTTCCATCAGCACGTCCGGGCTGTGCATACTAGAGGCCGGAAGCAGCATACTGCGCACCAGATACCGCAATTCGTCTTTTGAAAACAGCAGTGAGACGCCATGCTGCTGGGTGCGCGGATTGCTGAGCAGAAACAGCACCGACGGCACAAACAGCACAGCCCCCATGGCCACGCCAAGCCCGCCCAGAGCCACACAGCCCGGCAGGCGGCACACCCCCCTGCGCACATCCGGAATGAGCCAGCGCACCAGATAGTACACCGCCAGAAACACCACTTCGCCCACAAAGAAGACGTAGTTGGTCAGCAGGTTGATGCAGGCCGCCAGAGCCAGCGGCCAGCGGCGGCCCTCCTGCACCCACAAATCCACCGTCAACAGCAACAGCGGAAACAGCGCCGCCACATCGTGAAAGTGGGAGAAGATCAGGTTCAGCGATTGGAACCCGCTGAAGGCATACAGCAACGCGCCGAACAAGGCCGCATTCTCCCCGTTTACCTGCCGCCGCAGCCACAAAAACGCCGTGAGGGCGGCCACCATATATTTTAGAATGTAAACGATCCCGGCAATGTAGATGTACCAGGACGAAGGAAACGGCATGGACAGCCAGAAAAACGGGCTGCCCAGCAGATAAAAGGAAAAAGCCCCGATGAAATTCGTGCCCAGGTCCATTCCCCAGCTCCAGTACACCTGGCCGCTTTTGATCGACTCATTGATGTACATGCCAAAGGGGATCTGCTGCTCCAGATAGTCTGACATGAACAGTAGCTTCCCGCCGTCCTGCAAAAGCAGGGGCAGAAAACTGAGCAGAGCACAGCAAAAGGCCAAAATCAGGCAGCGAAGGCAGGGGTGCTTTCTGGTGGGTGCGTTGGTTGGCAAAGGGACGCAGCCTCCTTATATATAAGTAGAAAATATTACAATTTTATGATATCTTTCCGCCGTATGTTCTGTCAAGAAAAACCGCCCGGTTAAAATCACCGTTCCGTTCCCTGCGCCTTCTGGCAGCCCGCCGGGATAGTTTGTGAACAATCTGAGAATTTTTGCCCGCCCCCTTGACAAATCGGCTCCGTAGATCTATATTATTAGCAGTCGAACAGATAGAGTGCTAATAAAGCAGTGAAATGTTGGAAGGTCCAGCAAGTGCCGGGCCAAATGGGCAGAGACAGTCCTGCAAATCCACTTTTAAGCACTTATCGTGTAAGACTGCTAATCGTCTGCAAGCAAATTACCCGCAGGCGACAAGGACGGCGGACCGCAGAGGCCCGCAAACAAGGAGGGCTGTTGTTTATGAACACCAACCAATTCACACAGAAAACCATGGAGGCTCTGCAAAATGCCCAGAGCCTTGCCATTGAACATCAGAACCAGGCGCTGGAGCCGGAGCATCTGCTGGCGGCTTTGGCCAGCCAGGAAAACGGCTTTATCCCCCAGCTGCTGAAGCGCATGGGCGTAGAGCCCTCGGCTTTTGCCGTGGCCGCCCAGGAAAAAGTGGAGCAGCTGCCCCACGTGAGCGGCACTGGCCGCGACCCGGATAAGGTCTACATCAGCCAGGATACCGACAAGGCCCTGAATGCTGCCCAAAAGCAGGCCGCTGCCATGAAGGATGAATACGTCAGTGTGGAGCATGTGTTCCTGGGCATTCTGGAAGCCCCCAACCGGGCGGCCGGCGACCTGTTCCGGGCCTTCTCCATCGACAAGAACAACTTCCTGAACCAGCTGGCCGCCCTGCGCGGCAACCAGCGGGTGACCAGCGACCACCCCGAAGACACCTACGACGTACTGGAGAAGTACGGTCAGGAGCTGGTAAGCCTGGCCAAGCAGAACAAGCTGGACCCGGTGATCGGCCGTGACCAGGAAATCCGGAACGTCATCCGCATTCTGAGCCGGAAGCGCAAGAACAACCCCTGCCTGATCGGCGAGCCCGGCGTGGGCAAAACCGCCATCGCCGAGGGCCTTGCCCAGCGGATCGTGCGGGGCGATGTGCCCGACAACCTGAAGGACCGCAAGGTGTTCAGCCTGGACATGGGCGCTCTGGTGGCCGGTGCCAAGTACCGGGGCGAATTTGAGGAGCGCCTGAAGAGCGTTCTGAACGAGGTCAAGAAGAGCGAAGGCCAGATTATCCTCTTCATTGATGAACTGCACACCATTGTGGGCGCCGGCAAAACCGACGGTGCCATGGATGCCGGCAACTTGCTGAAGCCCATGCTGGCCCGGGGTGAGCTGCACTGCATCGGTGCCACCACGCTGGACGAATACCGCCAGTACATTGAAAAGGACCCCGCGCTGGAGCGTCGGTTCCAGCCTGTGCAGGTGGATGAGCCCACGGTGGAGGACACCATCTCCATTCTGCGCGGCCTGAAGGAGCGGTACGAGGTGTTCCACGGCGTAAAGATTCAGGACAACGCCCTCATCGCCGCCGCCACCCTCTCCAACCGCTACATCACCGACCGGTTCCTGCCGGATAAGGCCATCGACCTGGTGGATGAGGCCTGTGCCATGGTGAAAACCGAGCTGGACTCCATGCCGGCTGAACTGGACGACCTGCGCCGGGACATCATGCAGCGGGAAATTGAAGAAACCGCTCTGAAAAAGGAAGAGGATCAGCTGTCGAAAGACCGGCTGGCCGCCCTTCAGAAGGAGCTGGCCGAAATGCGCGACAAATTCAACACCATGAAGGCCAAATGGGAGAACGAAAAGAACTCCATCGGTAAGGTGCAGGATCTGCGCGCTCAGCTGGAGCAGATCAAAGCCCAGATCGAACAGGCCACCCGCAGCGGCGATTACGCCAAGGCGGGCGAACTGCAGTACAGCAAGCTGCCTCAGCTGCAAAAAGAACTGGCCGAGCAGGAAAAGCTGGCCGAAGCCGCCCAGAACAGCCAGGACAATTTGCTGCGTGACCGGGTGACCGAGGAAGAGATTGCCCGCATCGTGGCCCGCTGGACCGGCATTCCTGTGGAAAAGCTGGTGGAGGGCGAGCGCGAAAAGCTGCTTGGCCTGGAGAACATCCTGCACAAGCGGGTCATCGGCCAGGACGAGGCCGTCCGCAAGGTGAGCGATGCCATTCTGCGCAGCCGCGCCGGCATTGCCAACCCCAACCGGCCCATCGGCAGCTTCCTGTTCCTCGGCCCCACTGGCGTGGGCAAAACCGAGCTGGCCAAAGCGCTGGCCCAGTGCCTGTTCGACGATGAGAAGAACCTGATCCGCATCGACATGACCGAGTATATGGAGAAGTTCAGCGTCAGCCGCCTGATCGGCGCCCCTCCGGGATACGTGGGCTACGAAGAAGGCGGCCAGCTGACCGAGGCCGTGCGCCGTCATCCTTACAGCGTGGTGCTGTTCGATGAGGTGGAAAAGGCCCATCCGGATGTGTTCAACATTCTGCTTCAGGTGCTGGACGACGGCCGGATCACCGACAGCCAGGGCCGCACGGTGGACTTCAAGAACACCATCATCATCCTGACCTCCAACCTGGGCAGCGATATCATCCTGAACGACCTGGAGGAAAGCCGGGCCAAGGGCAGCAATGAGCTGAGCCAGGAAGCCCGGAATCAGGTGGACGCTCTGCTCAAGACCAAGTTCCGTCCCGAGTTCCTGAACCGTCTGGACGAGATCGTGTATTACAAGAGCCTGACCAAGGGCGAGATCGGCGGCATCGTGGAGCTGCTGCTGGACGACCTGCGCCAGCGCCTGGCCGACAAGCAGGTGGGCCTGACCGTGACCGATGCAGCCCGTGACTACATCATTGATCAGGGCTACGACCCCATCTACGGCGCTCGTCCCCTGAAGCGGTTCATCCAGAGCCGGGTGGAGACCCTCATCGCCAAGGAACTGATCCGCGGCAACCGCCCCGCCGGAAGCACCATCACGGTGGACCTGAAGGACGGGCAGCTGGCTCTGCGGTAACACCAAAGGCACTGCTTCCCTGAAATAAAGCCAAAGGGCACCCCCGCCCGCTGCACCATGCAGCGGCGGGGGTGCCTTTTTTGTTTATTGGGCCGTGCGCAGGGTGCCCAGCCCCTGCGCCACCAGTTCCATCGCCTGCGCGTCCGTCAGGCCCAGGCCCGCAAAGCAATCCGGGTCAAACCAGACCAGCGCATAGATGCCCTGTTCCCAGTCAAACTCCGTCACGGCCGGGTGTTCCCGCAGCGGGGCTTCTGCGTTGGAGGCGTATCCGTCGCTCAGCACATAATCGCTGATGCCGAACACGGCGGTGGCCTTCTCCCAGCTGTCTCCTCTGGAAACCGGCGTGTAGTCCTCCAGCGTCATCACGCTGCTCAGCCGCAGCTCGGCCATGGCCGCCTTGTAGTAGTCCTCTCGGGGCAGGTCCTCCGGCAGGTCCATGGTCATGCCCAGCATCACCGCGCCCACGCCGGTTCCGTCCGCCGTGGCGATCACGCCGTTCTCCCCCACCTGCCAGCCCTCAGGCAGGGCCAACGGCAGGGTGCCGGCCGGGCGGCCTGCGGGCAGGGCCATGGTCACCTCGGTCACGGGCCAGCCGGCCTGCGCCTCAACCGTTTTCTGCGGGCGGGCAAACAGCAGCCCTGCCCCCACGGCCAACGTCAGCACCGCCAGCAAAACCGCCGCCCCGTGGGGGAGACTGCGCCAGGCCAGCACCCGATGAATGCGCCCCTTCACGTTCCCTTCCCCAAATGCCAGCGGCACCCCGGCCCGGCGGCCTGCCGCCTGGTTCAGTAAGGTGGCGGCATACACTTTTTTCTGCCCGCCGCCCAGGTCGGCCATCACCTGTTCGTCGCAGGCCATTTCCAGATCCCGCCCCAGCAGCCAGTAGGCCAGCCACACAAGCGGGTTCATCCAGTGCAGGCAGGCGATGCCCCAGGCCGCCGCCTTGGCCAGCGGATGGCCGCGGCGGATGTGCGCCCGCTCATGGGCCAGAATGCAGACCCGCTCCTGCCCGCACAGACCTTCAGGCAGGTAGATGCGCGGCCGCACCAGCCCCAGAACAAACGGGGTCTCCAGCCCTGGCGCCTCATACACGCCCGGTTCCGTTTGGGCGGCCGTCCGCAGCCGCAGGGCAAGCGTCAGAGCGGAGAGCACCGTCCACGCCAGCAGCAGCACCGCGCCCACCGCCCAGACCCGCGCCCCGATCAGCAGTGCCAGCTGCACCGGGTTTGCGCTGGCCATCGGGGTTGCCGCCGGCAGCAGACGGTTGACCGCGCCGTCCAGCAGCGCAAGGCCCGTGTCAATATGGGGAACGGCCTGATACTGGATCTCTGTCACGATGGCCTGCTGGCGCACCGCCACCAGGGCCAGCGGGCTTTGGGGCACAAAGGGGCAGGCAAACCGAAAAAACACCGCCGCCCACAGCCAGCAGCTGTACCGCTTGGGCGCCCGGCTCAGCGCCAGCCGAACCGGCAGCACCAACAGCGCCGCCAGCCCCCCGGCCAGTCCCAGGTTGAGCATTGAGACAAACAGCGAAAGCAGACGTTCTTCCACGGCTCACTCCTCCTCATAATGGTCGATCAGGTCCCGCAGCTCTTCTGCCTGGGCCTGCGTGAGCTTGCGCCCACCCATAAACGCCGTAAGAAAGCTGGGCAGCGAGCCTCCAAAGGCCTCCTGCACAAAGCTCCGGCTCTGCTGGCGGCGAAACTCCTCCCGGCTGACCAGGCTGGTCACCTGAGACTTTTCGTTCTGAAACAGCCCCCGATCGCACAGGCGGCGCAGGACGGTGTAGGTGGTGGTGCTCTTCCAGCCCAGCTCCTGCGCCGCCAGCTCCACCAGACGGCGAGAGGGCAGGGGTTCGTGCTTCCAGATCAGCTGGGCAAACTTTTTTTCGGCTTCGGCCAGGTGATACTCCGGCATGGGCGGCTCCTTTCTTTTCTGCGTGAGGAATGTGGAATTTTGAGGGCGTTGGGTAGGATCGAGAGGATGCATAAGCGAACACGCGGGCAGGTTGCTCTACAACTTGTAGTTTAATTTTAGTGTACATATTGTAGAGTATTCTGTCAATTGTAAGAACGCACGAATTTCTCTGCAGAATGCTGTGCAAAGCAGCAGCGCATATGCAGCCGCAGGAACGCAAAGCCTTCCTCTCGAGGAGAAGCCAAATTCACGGCAGAAAGCAGCATTTTTACGTCAAAAAGGCGCACCCGTCTGCTTTCTCCACAGCACGGATGCGCCTTTTCACTCGGCCCGATTCAACGCGGTTTTCACGCCTTGGGCTTTTTCAGATAAATATACCAGTAGGCCAGCCCCAGCCCTGCCCCGCCCAGAATGTTGCCCAGGGTCACCGGAATCAGGTTGGCTGCCAGCCCGGCCCAGGTGACGGAGGCTGCGTTCAAGCCCGCCAGCGCTTCGGCATAGGCCGGGTCGGCCAAGGCAAAAATGCCCGCCGGAATGTAATACATATTGGCCACACAGTGCTCATATCCGCACAGCACAAACAGCAAAATGGGCAGATACAGCCCCGCGATCTTTCCGCCCACGCTCTTGGCCGCAAAGCTGATCCAAACCGCCAGGCAGACCAGCAGATTGCACAGAATGCCCCGCAGCAGCGCGTCGGTAAAGCTCAGGCTGCACTTGGCGGCGGCCGTACTCACCACGCTGATGGCAAACCAGTCACCAAACAGGGTGAACGTGTGGCTGGCGCTGGCGATCCACGCCACCGCCATCGCCCCGATGAAATTGCCCAGATACACCACCACCCAGCTGCGCAGCATCTGCGCCGGGGTAATGGTCTTTTGGGCCAGCGGCATCACCAACAGGCAGTTGCCGGTAAACAGCTCACTGCCCGCCAGCAGCACCATGGTCAGCCCGGCCGGAAACAGGCAGCCGCTCACCAGCTTGGCCAGTGAAGCGCTTTCCACGGTCACGGCAGCGCAGCTGGCCCCAACGCCCGCCAGTGCAATGTAAATGCCCGCCAGAATGGCCAGCGCCAGCATTCGCCCAAAAGAAAGGCTCACCTTTGTCTTCCCGGTGCCCAGATAGTTTTCCGCCACTTGTGCCGGTGTGTTCATCCATGCATCCTCCTGTTCTACAATCCCTCAGACAGCCCCGCGCGGGCTGCGGCTCTTCTTTGCTTTTATAAAGTGTGCAGCAACCCCATTATATCGTGGGAATTTGTGTTTGTCCACTCAAATTTTCACAAAATAAGCCGTCCGGCCCCGCACCTGTTTTATCCGATGCTAGCCGGGCGGCTCTGTTCTAACGATGGCAATACAATTGAGAAATTTGAAACCGGGCTTTCGGCCGGGCGGCTCCCGGTTTCGGGTTCTCGGGCCGCCGCAGGCAGGCAATCCTCTTGCCGGAAAAGCCTGGAAATGCCGGTTTGGCCCCCGGCTCGTTCGCACTTTGCGCCCCAGCGGCGCGGCACGGCCGCAAACCCGGTTACTCCGCGTTCAGGCGGCGCACGGTCTGCCCGGCCCGGTATTCGGTGGGCGTAACGCCCTCCTGCTTTTTGAAGGCCGTGATGAAATAGTTGGGGTCGGCGTAGCCCACCCGGCTGCCCACCTGCGACACCTTCAGGGTGGTGGTGGCCAGCAGGCGGCGGGCTTCCTCCATGCGCAGCCAGATGAGGTAATTGAACACCGACACGCCCATGTTCTCCTTGAACACATGGCACAGGTAATACTTGCTCATTCCGCAGACGGCAGCAATGCTTTCCAGGCTGATTTCCTCGCAGAAATGCTCCTGTATGTACTGGCGCACCCGCTCCACCCGAACCGGCATCACCGGCCGCTCCGGCTTCAGCAGCGGCTCGGCCCAGCCCACACGGGGACCAAGCCCGGCGGCAGCCTGCTGAAGGGCCTCGGGCAGCTCTTCCAGGCTGTCAAAGGGGGCGCTGCTCAACTGGTGCTTCCGCTCATGCTCAAAGCAATAGCGCTTCAGGGCCGTTTCCAGCGTACCCATCACCGCGGCCTGCTGGTCGGCCGGGGCAAAGCCCACCGCCGCCAGGCTGCCGCCGCTCACCCGCAGCAGCGCCGTGCAGCCCACGCCCAAAAGGCGGCCGCGCAGCTCTGCCGCCAGGTTCTCGCTCTCCCGCAAAGCAAGCGGCTCGCTCAGCCAGGCCAGATACACGGCGCCGCACTCCTGCTCCAGCCCCAGCGCGTTCAGACTCTTGCAGGCCTCTTCCGTGCGGCCCTCCAGCAGGTCATCCAGGGTTCGCTGGGTCATTATGCGCAGCAGCTGCTCACACTGGGCCTGCCGGGGGCCATGGCCCGCCTGCTCCAGCGCACGGGCCACCGCCCGCTGAATCTGCGTTTTGCGCAAAGGGCGCATCAGCATCTGCACGTTGTCCCGCTTCAGGGTGCGCAGGGCATCCATCTGCACCGTGTTGCCGGAATACAGCACCACCTGACATTCTGGCACCACCCGGAACAGCTCATCCAATACCTGCTCCGGCTTGTCCCCCAGGGCCTCCGCTTCGGCCAGAATCACACCGGCCCCTCTTTCGGCCGCCAGGCGCACCAGATGCTCGCCGGGGCAGATGCTCAGGTCAACGGCACCCAGGCCCGCACGCTGCAAAAGATAAAACAATGCCTTGGCTTCACTGCCATCGGCACTCACAATCATAATATGGGTCATATCCAAACCTCCCCTGTCCCGCCGCAGGCCGGGCGTGCGTGTCCGCCGCCGCTGCCGGGCAGTCCTCTTCTTTTCGGGGGATGGCCCCCTGCCCGGCGCAAAACCGTGCAAAAGGGTACAGCAATCCCCCGGTCAACTCCACGAAACGACCGGCCCTGCCCCCCTGAACAGAGGGCAGCAAAGCCGGGGCCGCACCGCACCATGCCCGCACTGCGCGCAAAGGGTACAGTTCGCCCCTAAAGCCCGGGCGGCTTTGTGCCGCCGAGGCCTTTTGTCGATCCGCCGGTTCAGCCGGGGGGATCAGAAAGTCTGGTATGATACAAACAGCCGCAAAGGCGGCAATTGACGCGAATGGCGGCCGCTTTCAGCTCACGGGCGCGGTCTATCCGCCCCTGACCCCGCTGGGCCTCGGCCAAAAACGACGTCTGGCGCTGCGCCAGGCGGGTGTTGTCGTGCGCAACCATCAGCCCGTTTCCGGACTGGATGGCGGCATCCTGTGCGGCAGGGGTCACGCCCTGGCTGTCATGCAGAACGCTGCTTGCAGGGTGCACGCCGCCGCGGCTGGCCGCCGCCTGCACCTGAACCGCCTGCTGCGGCGCGGTGATGGCATCCTCTTCCAGGAACAGTGCCGTGCAGCCCATGCCAACAAACACGGCCAGTGCCAGAAGCACGCCCAAAAGGCGCATCCAGTGTGTCGTTTTTTCCATTGCACTGTTCCCTCCTTTCCAAAGAATGCAGACCTCACCGGCCATTTTTCAGCCTGATTATAGCATGGCGATAACAAGAAATCAAATGTTTCAGGCAAAATTTTATAAAGCGCGTCTCGGCCGTTTTCCGCCGCAGCCGCGCCTTCGCTCTCTCGGTCAAAGCGGGAATATTGTTCGCTGAAACTGCAGTTTCATCCCGTTCGCCTCTTGTTATTTTGTCTGATTCTTCTGCTGTTCGGCCTCGTGCAGTGCACCGGTTCCGCCTTCCACCACGCCCTCGTGGCCCAGCACGCTGGTGATGGTGCGCAAAAAGCATTTCAGATCCATGGCAAAGCCCAGATGCTGCACATACTCGCCGTCCAGCCGGGCCTTCACCGGGATCTCCAGCTCATCCCGGCCGTTCACCTGGGCCCAGCCGGTCAGGCCCGGGGTCACATCGTTGGCCCCGTATTTGTCCCGCTCCTCAATCAGGTCGTACTGGTTCCACAGCGCGGGCCGGGGGCCCACCACGCTCATCTGCCCCACAAAGATGTTCCACAGCTGGGGCAGCTCATCCAGGCTGGTTTTCCGCAGGAAGTGCCCGCTTTTGGTGATAAAGGCATCGGGGTTCTTCAGCATATGGGTGGGCATATCGTGGGGGGTATCGGTGCGCATGGTGCGGAACTTCAGAATGTCGAACAGCACCTTGTTTTTGCCCACCCGCTTCTGCCGGAACAGCACCGGGCCGGGCGAATCCAGCTTGATCCACAGGGCGATCACCCCCATGGGAATGCACAGCACCACCAGCGCTGCACCAGAGAGCAGAATATCCAACAGGCGTTTGACCCATTTGCGATACATCATCGGGTCGCTCCTTTCACACACAACCTCAGCGCGGCGGGCTGCCTTTCCCGCCGTCTCTGGTTTTCATTGTATTCATTATACACATTCGGGGCGGGGATTGTCCACCTGGCGCACCCCCGGGGCCGCTTTTCCTGAACCAAAGCTCTGTAGCCTGCACAAAACATTTCGGGCTTTTTCTGAACATCTGCCAAACCCGCAAGATTTTCCACCATTTTTCCGCAAACGTCGCCTTTGCTCTCGATATTTGTTGCGGGATATGTTATAATGGTTGCATCTTATCGGCCTTTCGTCTGCCGACCCCGCGTCTGCGCCGGAAGGGCCGCCTTCCCCTGCATCATCACTTCCTGAACAAAGGAAATTGGAGGAATATCCTTGAAACTGATCACGTTCGCGGTACCCTGCTACAACTCGGCCGCATACATGGACCACTGCATCAAAACCCTCTTGGAGGCCGGCGACGAGGCCGAGATCATCCTGGTGGACGATGGCTCCACCGATGATACCCCCGCCATTGCCGACCGGTATGCCGAACAGTATCCCGATGTAGTGCGGGTCATTCACCAGCCCAATGGCGGCCATGGCGAGGGTGTGAACCAGGGCCTGGCCCACGCCACCGGCCTGTACTATAAGGTGGTGGACTCGGACGACTGGCTGGATGTGCCCAGCCTGCACAAGGTAATGGCCCAGCTGCGCACCTTTGCCGAAAACCCGGTGGACATGGTGGTGTGCAACTATGTGTATGAGCACGTGGAGGACAACACCACCCACACCGTCAATTACCGGAACGTATTTCCGGTGGACAAAGTGTTCACCTGGGAGGAGATTCACAAATTCCTGCCTTCCCAGAACCTGCTGATGCACTCGGTGATCTACCGCAGCCAGCTTCTGCGGGACTGCGGCCTGGTGCTGCCCAAGCACACGTTCTATGTGGACAACATCTTCGTCTACCAGCCGCTGCCCTCGGTCAAAACCCTGTATTATATGGATCTGGACCTGTACCGCTACTTCATCGGCCGGGCGGACCAGTCGGTCAATGAGCAGGTGATGGTGCGCCGGGTGGATCAGCAGCTTCGGGTGACCCGCATCATGCTGGCCTGCCCCAGCCCCTACGATCTGCCCGAGCGCCAGAAGAACCTGGCCTCGTATATGCTGAACTACCTCTCCATGATGGTGGCCATCTCCTCGGTGTTCCTCACCATCAGCGGCACACCGGAATCGCTGGAGAAAAAGGCCCAGCTGTGGAAAGAGCTGAGCGAGGGTGACCCGCGGCTGTACCGCCGCATGAAGCTGTTCTCGGTGAGCGCCTTCACCAACCTGCCCGGCGGCCTGGGCAATCACCTGACGGTGCTTTTGTACCGGGGTGTGCAGAAGATTTACAAATTTAACTGACCCGTTTGTCAAAAGGACAGGCTGCGGCTTTGAGCTGAACCGCCCCAGAAATAGTAGACATGCACAAAAAGAGACCCATGTAGGGTAAACCTCAACAGGACTGACGAAGCGAAAGCGGAGGCAGTCCTGTTTTTAGTTGGATGCGTTCGTGGTTA